>Ga0233424_10000688_pt1 | contig 38781 bp, 42 predicted proteins | sample Watercolumn_Towu_FD_181011 | JGI IMG/M metagenome (GOLD analysis project Ga0233424, IMG submission 181011) | Freshwater microbial communities from Lake Towuti, South Sulawesi, Indonesia - Watercolumn_Towuti2014_125_MG | ecosystem: Environmental > Aquatic > Freshwater > Lake | place: Indonesia...
GCGCCGATAGCGTGAGGCGCGTGACGACCGCGAACGTCTGCACCGGCCTCCTCGGCCTCCTGCTTACCTAGCGGCGCACGCCTCCGGGGCTGCGCCGCCACCCTCCGAGCCGAAAGGCCGGGGGGTTTTTCATTTCTCGAACAGTGCCCCACGACCACCACACCGACGACACGAGCCACACGAAACGAGCGACCGACATGGCACCCAAACCCACGACACCGACACCGATGCCCTTCCAGAAGTACGCGCCACACGTGCCGCTCGTGCTGCACGACCGCACCTGGCCCAACCGCGTCATCGACCGCGCCCCGCTGTGGTGCTCCGTGGACCTGCGCGACGGCAACCAGGCGCTCATCGACCCGATGGACCCCGAGCGCAAGCTGCGCATGTTTCGCACGCTCGTCAAGATGGGGTTCAAGGAGATCGAGGTCGGCTTCCCATCGGCCAGCCAGCCCGACTTCGACTTCGTGCGCCACATCGTCGAGGAGGACCTGATCCCCGAGGACGTGACCATCCAGGTACTCGTGCAATGTCGCCCCGAGTTGATCGAGCGCACCTACGACTGCCTGCGGGGGGCCCCGCGGGCGATCGTGCACTTCTACAACTCGGTCAATCCGCTGCAACGTCGCGTCGTGTTCGGCCTCGACAAGGCCGGCGTCACCGACATCGCCGTCAACGCCGCCCGCCTGTGCCGCAAGCTGGAGGACCGCCTGCCCGGCACCGCCGTGCGCTACGAGTACTCGCCCGAGAGCTTCACCCTCGCCGAGCCCGACTACGCGCTCGAGGTGTGCAGCGCCGTGATGGACGTGGTCGAACCGTCGCGCGACCACCCGATCGTGCTCAACCTGCCCGCCACGGTGGAGTGCTACTCACCCAACGTGTACGGCGACGTGATCGAGTGGTTCCACCGCTCGGTGCCACGCCGCGACGAGGTCGTCGTGTCGCTGCACCCGCACAACGACCGCGGCTGCGCCGTGGCCGCCGCCGAGTTCGGCGTCATGGCGGGCGCCGACCGCGTGGAGGGCACGCTCTTTGGCAACGGGGAGCGCACGGGCAACGTGGACATCGTCACGCTGGCGATGAACCTGTTCGTCAACGGGGTGGATCCGCGCCTCGACCTGTCCGACATCGACGCGCTGCGCCGCGACGCCGAGTACTGCAACCGACTGCCCGTCCCCGAGCGACAGCCCTATGCCGGCGACCTCGTCTACACGGCCTTCTCGGGCTCGCATCAGGACGCGATCAAGAAGGGTCTGGAGGCGCTGCCGCGCGACTACGACGCGTGGGCGGTGCCGTACCTCCCGATCGACCCCCGGCACGTGGGCCGCACCTACGAGGCCGTCATCCGCGTCAACAGCCAGTCCGGCAAGGGCGGGGTGGCCTACGTGATGAAGACCGAGCACGGCTTCGACCTGCCGCGGCGCCTGCAGATCGAGTTCTCGAGGACGATCCAGCACATCACCGAGGACTCGGGGACCGAGATCGCCCCCGACGTGATGTGGGCCGCCTTCGAGCGCGAGTACCTGCCCGCCGACGCGCGCCTCGAGCTCGTGAGCCACGAGTTGCGCAGCGACAGCAGCGGCTTGACCACGATCACGGCACAGCTCGACGTCGACGGCGCACGCCGCACGCTGTCGGGCGAGGGCAACGGCCCGATCAACGCCTTCGTGCAGGCCCTACGACACGAGTTCGCCGTCACCTTCGACGTGAAGGACTACGTGGAGCACGCGCTGAGCCAGGGCTCCGAGGCCAGCGCCGTCGCGTACATCGAGACGCAGGATGCCGAGGGCACGGTGCGCTGGGGCGTGGGCGTGCACCCGAGCACGATCACGGCGTCGCTGCACGCGGTGCTCGGGGCCTTCGCCCGCATCTCCGCCCACCACTAGCCTCGCGGCGATGCGGGTCTCGGTCGACCACGACGTGTGCGCGGCGACCGGGCAGTGCGCGATGACCTGCCCCGAGGTGTTCGAGATGGGCAACGACGGGCGGCTCCACGTCCTTCGTCCCTCGCCGCCACCCGAGCTCCACGACGAGGTGGTCGCCGCGTTCGAGGGATGTCCGACGGGCGCGATCACGCTCGACGAGTGAGGTTCCACGACCGGCTCCGGCGGGCGTGGGTCGCGAGCGGCTCGCTGCTGTGCGTCGGGCTCGACCCCGACCCCGCGCGGTTCCCCGAGGGGGTCGCGCGCGACCGACGCGGCCTCGAGGCGTTCTGTCGGGGGATCATCGACGCCACGGGTCATGCCGCATGCGCCTTCAAGCCGCAGATCGCGTACTTCGCCGCGATGGGCGCCGAGCCCGAGCTAGAGGCGCTCTGCGCGCACGTGCGCGCAGCCTTCCCCGAGGTGGTGATCGTGCTGGACGCAAAGCGGGGCGACATCGGCGACACCGCGCGCATGTACGCGGCCGAGGCCTTCGACCGCTACGGCGCCGATGCGGTGACGGTGAACCCGTACCTCGGCACCGACTCGCTGGAGCCGTTCCTCGCGCGCGCCGACCGGGGCACCTTCGTGCTGTGCCGCACGTCCAACCCCGGGGCCGCCGAGTTCCAGTCGCTCGAGGCCGTCGGCGTGCCGCTGTATCTCGCGGTGGCGCGCACCGCGGCGACGGCGTGGCGCTTGCGCGCCGACGTGGGCCTCGTGGTGGGTGCGACGGCGCCCGACGAGTTGTGCGCCGTGCGGGCCGTCGTCGGTGACATGCCGCTCCTCGTGCCGGGCGTCGGTGCGCAGGGCGGTGATCTCGCCGCGGCGGTGCGGGCGGGCCGCACGCCCGACGGCACGGGTCTGCTCGTCAACTCCTCGCGCGCGATCCTTTACGCCGACCTCGGCGCGGGCTGGGCGGCGGCGGCCGCACGCGTGGCGGAGTCGACGCGGGACGCGATCCGCACGGCGCTGCGGGCCGCGCCGTCGGCCTAGCGCGTCGGCTCAGGGGCTCCCGGGCCGCCCCGCCGGCGGTCGGGCTCAGCCCCTCGCGGCCCGTCGCCGCCCCCGTTGCGCGCGGCGGTCCTCGCGGCGCCACTCGCGCCACTCGGCGTCTTCGATCTTCTTCATCTCCTTGGCCTCGCGCAGGAGGTCGGTCACGTCGTTGCGTTCGCGGATGCGCCACTGGAGCTGGCCGATGATCCGCTTGCGCGAACGACGACTCAGCGCACCGTCGGGCCCGACGCCCGTGCGCTCCTGCTCGGCACGGAACATCTCGGCGTACGGCCAGATGACCTCTTCGAGAAGTATCTCGTGGTTGCGTTTGTCGTCGGTGCGGGTGGTGAGGTACTTGCGTCGGTAGCGGGCGTACTTGGCCTCGTCGATGGTGAGTGCGGCGCGGATCTCGTCGTCGGTGTAGTCCCGGTCGATGTTGAATACTCTCGCCCCCGTTTCGAGTGCAAACGTTGCAGTGACGGAACGAAAGTGATCATCTTGCTCTCGCATGCGACTCGTTGTCAGCGCGATGGGTCGTGAATTCAAGATAGCAAAACTTACGGCAGTGCTGTTGATCGTGAGCAACAAAGCAGCATTTGCTGCAAGGAGTGGTGTGCGATCGGCGACGCAGCTTCTTCCCATGAAGTGAGACGACACGAGGTCACTCCGGTGCTTGGGATGAACCGCAACTATCGTCCTATCGCCAATGACCCGATCAGTAGACAGCATGAACTGTTCTAGGCGATCGTGCCAGTGATTCGGCTTCTCCGTGATGGGCTTACCCAAGAATGCATAATCTTGGGGCATCGCGGGATAACCCGTGTCGACATAGACGGCAGGCTCGTTCAACGACTTCGAAGATGGACCGACTGCACGGTCGGCGTCGAAAGATCGACCTAGGAGACCAGCCGAGCGATGGCCCCACGCACGCCTCAATGCGCGGGACGACCAGCATCCGCCGAGGAGTACTGCCGTCGGTGCGAGTCGACGAACCAGACGTCGCTTCAGCAGATGGAACAGGGGACCAAGCAGCCGTCGCCAGGTCTCGCCACGACCACTCAACGATCGTCGCAGACCAGGAACGCCCCCCAGCAGCAATCCCACCGTCGGAACGCCTGCTCGCGCGAGGACCCAGAGCGCTCGTACCGCGCGTGGAGACGACGGCGCCAGGCCCGAGATGACGACGGCCCCACGGGATGCGGAGGCCTCAATCACCTCGGACCAATCGCGCCAACTGGTCCATATGAGTCGCCTCGGATCGTCACTCGTACGCTGATATGCCGCGACCGTGGCGGGATTGACGAGCGCGGTGATGTCGTGGACTGAGACCGGTGCTGAGGAACCCAGTTGGTCGATTGCGAGTCGCGCGCCATCGAAGTCGCGGAATGGATACGGCCAGACGACCGTCACCGCCACGGGCGCTCCGCCCGCCGACACGAGAGCCCTACTGCGTCGGCTTGACTGGGCCGACGAACTTCCCGGTCACGGGCCGCTCCAGGTATTCGGCAAACCGCTCCCACCGGTCCAGCACCTCCGGGTCGGTCAGCACCTTGACTTGGGACCACATCTCGGACTCGTACCACGAGCCCGCGAAGTGCAAGAAGTAGTTCGTCGACAACGACGCTTCGATACATCGCCGTACGAGCTCGTCATCTTTCCGATCAAGGGTATAGAGGAATGGAAACTTCCACGCCATCTCGTGAGTCCAGAGCGCTTGGAACTCATACGGAAGCCAATGCTGGAGGGTAGCTGACTGCACGAAGTGATTGAAGTGGAGTTGATCTCCACCTCCCGTCGGAGACTCAACTGCTGCATCCACGGCGTAAAAGAACTTCTTGAGCATAACTGCATGCGCAGTTTGTGCAAAGACAAACATGCCTGCACAAAAGTCATCTTCAAAAGAGGTCAGGCCAATTGACGCGAAGAGCTGTCGCGTTGAAGCAAAGAGATTTGAGTCGAGTGGATACCGCTCACTGAAGTGACGATTCCTTAGGAATGCGATACGCCGAAGGACTACATCACGCGGATACGGCAAATTATGGCGCTTAGAGACCACACCAATTCTCGAGTCATCGACCACGCCAAAGACGTTGGGGGAGGCAGGGTTGATTAAGATGTCTGTATCGAGATACGCCACTCGGCGAACAGTTGGAACAGACACCATCAGTATCGAACCAATCAGATACTTCTGCCAGGTCGCCTTCTTCCACTTGGGGTGGTCGCGGGGGATCAGGTCCTCGTCGAACACGATGATCCCCAAGTCGTGGCGCTCGGCGTACATCTGCCAGGTGTGCAACGCATACTCGAGGAACGGCTTGAGGTAGTCCTCCCCGATCGCGATCGTCGCAAGCACGTTGCCAGACTTGCCGGGCTCCCTGATGACGCGCACGTGACTCCCGACGCCCCTCGGGTCGACGAGCGACCCGCACGATCCGCGGGCCGCGGCGCGGCCCGTCTTCGTAGATTGTACGCGTGGCGCACGAGTTCCTGTCCGAGGCGTGGATGCTCGCCGCGCGCGACGTGCGCGCCCGCCACGAGGACCACTCCGTGCGCATCCCCGTCGCCGTCAGGGTCAACCAGATCATCACCGGTGTGCCCTTCGGCCCCGGCCAGGTGGAGGCCTACATGGACACCACCTCGGGGCGCCTGGATCTGGATCTCGGCCAGCTGCCCGACCCCGACGTCACCGTCACCACCGACTACGCCACGGCCCGCACGATCCTCGTGGAGCAGGACCCGCAACTCACGATGCAGGCGTTCATGACGGGCAAGGTGAAGGTCGAGGGCGACATGCTGAAGATGATGACGCTGCAGGCGTCGATGCCGCAGGACGAGACGGCGCGGCGCGTGGCCGAGGAGATCCGCGCGATCACGCAGTAACCGTCGGCCGCACCAGCGCCGCAGCGACCATGCCGAGGAGGCTCACGCCCGCGCCGACGAACAACGCGACGGTGAAGCTGCCCAGCACGCCGCGCTCGGCGAACGACTCGTGCACGCCGATCATCACGGTGGCGCCGAGCACGGCCCCCATCTGCACCACGAGCTGCTGCATCGCGCTCGCGACACCGAGGTCCTCGCGCGCCACGGCCCGCGACAGCAGGGCCGTGAGCACCGGGGAGGCGATGCCGAGCCCGAGCCCCGACAGCGCGAGGCCGAGCATGATCCATGCGTCCGACGCACCCTCGCGCACGAGCGCGAGCAGCACCATCGACGCGCACACGCACGCCGCACCGAGGACGCCCGAGCCGCGCTCCCCGATGCGGCGGGCCACGCCCCCGGCCTGTGGCGCGGCGAGGGCGAACACGAGCGGGCGTGCGATCACGAGCCAGCCGATGCGGGACGGCGTGTAGCCGAGACCAGCCTCGAGCATCTGCGGGATCACGAGGAAGCCCCCCATGTAGGCGAAGTTCGTCAGCGCCTGGCTCGCGACGGGGGCGGTGACGTTGCGCACGCGCAACCACTTGAGCGGCACCATCGGGTCGTCCGCGCGGCGCTCCACCCAGACGAACCACCGCAGTGCCGCCGCACCGAGCAGTGCGACGCCGAGCGTCGGCGCGGACGTCCAGCCCCACGCGGGTCCGCGATTGATCGCGAGCAGCACGCTGGTGGCACCCGTCGCGAGCAGCAGGCCGCCGCGCAGGTCGAAGCGCACGTCACGCTGGCGCTCCGTGTCGTGCAGCAGCCACGCCGCCACGGCGCAGCCGGTGAGGCACATCGGCGCCTGGATGAGGAACATCGTGCGCCAGCCGAACGACTCCACGAGCGGTGCCCCGAGCACCACCCCCACCACGGGCGCACCCGCGGTCACGAACGACCAGTAGCCGATCGGCCGCACGCGCTCGTCGGGGTCGAACATCCGGTGGATGTAGGCCATCGCCGAGGGCCCGAGCGCCGCGCCGCCCGCCGCCGAGATCGTGCGCGCAACGATCATCGAGGTCGGATCCCACGCCGCGGCGGTGACGGCGGCGAACACCCCCGCGACCGCGAGCCCTCCGACGAACACCCACTTGTGGCCCCACAGGTCGCCGCACTTGCCGAGCATCGGCCCCACGACGCCGAAGGCCAGCAGCGGCGCCGTGATGGCCCAACTGACCACGCCCACCGACGCGCCGAGGTCGGAGGCCATCGTCTGGAGCGACACCACGAGCAGCGTGATGTTGGCGCTCACCGTGAAGACGCACGCGAGGAGCAGCACGAGCGTCACGCGGCGGCGCGACCAGTCGGCGACGAGCCCCCTCACGGGAAGACGAGGTCGATCGTGCTGCCGCGCGGCACCTCCGCGCCCGCCTTGAGGTCCTCGCCCCCGAGCCGCGCCTGGCGCAGGCCCGAGGTCTTGCGTCCCTTCACCTCCCCGACGACGAATCCCGCTTCGACGAGCAGACGCTCCGCCGCATCGAACCGCTCGCCGAACACCGCCGGCAACGCCACGAGGTCGGGCCCACGCGAGACCGCGTAGAGCACCTCGCCGCCCGGCTTGAGCGCCGAGTTGGGGGGCGGCGACTGCTCGGCCACGATCCCCTCGAGGATCGTCGCGCTGTAGACCACCGCACTCTGACGGGCGACGAGTCCGAGGCGCTCGAGCGCGCGGCGCGCCTCGTCGACCGTCATCCCCACGAGGAGCGGCACCTGCCGTGGCGCGGGCCCCGTGGAGACCACCACCTCCACCACCGTGCCCTCCAGCACCTCGTCGCCCTCCACGAGCGAGGGCTGCTGCGGCACGCGCCACGCACTCACGACACCCACGGGGACGCCCTCGCTGGACTCCTCCACCACCGCGACCGACAGGCCCTGCAGCCGCAGGCGCTGCACGGCCTCGTCGCGCGCCTGGCCGCGCACGTCGAGCAGCACGCCGAGCGGCGGGCCCTGCGACACGACGATCTCGAGCCGCGATCCGGCGCGCAGCGAGACGCCCGCGGGCGGCACCGTGCGGATCACCGCGCCGAACTCCACGTCCACGCTGCGCTCGGCCCGCACGACGACGTCCCACCCGAACGGCGCCACGAGGTTGCGGGCCTCGGCCTCCGCCGCCGCCGCGAGGTCGGGCACCTCGTGGGCCGGGCGTGCGAGTACCGAGGCGGCCACCACGCCACCCACCGCGATCACCACGACGGCGCTCGCGAGCCACACGCGCCGCCAGCGACGCCGCGACGCGGGCGCCTCCGGCTCCACGACGGGCACCTGCCCGGTCGGCGCGGGTCCTTCGGGCAACGGCGCCTCGCGCCTCGCGCTCGGCGCGACCACCGGCTGCGGGCGCGTGATGACGTCGGCGAACTTCCGCGCCCCCACCGCCTCGAGCGGCTCGGGCGGCGGAAGCTTGCCGGCGGCCGCGGCGAGGGCCTGACCGAGGGCGAGCGCGCTGCCGCGCTCCTCGGGCATGGGGCGCCCCGCACGCTCCACGGGCGCCGCCACCGCGCCAAAGTCGGCCGACACCGGTAGCAGGCGCTCCACGCGGTTGGCGAGCGTGGCGGCCACGGTGTCGCCCACGTTGGGCACCTCGCCCGACATGGCCTCCACGAGCGTGATCGCGAGGGCGTACACGTCGGAGGCGGGCGACACCTCGGCTCCGAGACCGATCTCGGGGGCCGCGTAGCGCGACTGCTCGAGGCTCATCTGCGCCGCACTCGCGGCACGCTTGGCACCGAGGCCGATGAGCCGCACGCGCCCGTCGTCGCCGATCACGAGCGTGGCGGGTCGCACGTCGCCGTGCACGTGGCCTGCCGAGTGCACCGCGTGGAGCGCCCGGCACGCGTCGAGGCCCACCACGACGGCCTGCGACGGGGTCAGGCGCCGCCCTCGGTCGAGGTACTCGCGCAGCGTGCCGTGCTCCCAGCGGTTGGTGACGCTGAAGGCAAAGCGACGACCCTGGATCGTCTCGTCGCCCCAGTCGGTGACCGTGATGACGGACGGATGGCGCACCTTGGCCACCTGCGCGAGTTGGGCGCGGTAGGCCTCGACGGCCTCCGTCTCGGTGACGAGGCCCGCGGACAGGTCCACCAGCGAGGCGGCCTCCACGAGCCGCAGGGCCACGGCGGCCTGGCGACGGGCGTCACGCGCGGCGTAGACCGCTGAGGTACCTTTGCTCGTGGAGGACCCCAGCACCCCTTCGAGCCGGTAGCGCCCCGCGACGACCGCGCCGAGCGGCGCCTCGGGATCGAACATGGTCTCGCCAACCTAGCCCCGCGCGGCGAGACTGACGGCGTGACGTGGGATCGCGCACGCCTCGGACGCCTCGCCTTCAGCATCGCGATCGCGCTCGGTCTCACGCTCGTGGGCCTCGGTGTGCGTGCGTCGCGCACGGGGCGCGACGCGACGAACCTGCCGGATGCGATCGATCGCATGTCGCCCGCCGACGGTGACCGCGTGTTGCGCCAGTCGCAGATCGTGGTGGACTTCGCGGCCGGCTTCGAAGCCGAACTCATCATCGACGACGTGCTGCTGCCCACCACGCGCCTCGACGAGCTCACGGGCGGCGGTGCCGCCGCGGCGCCGGGGGCACAGGTGGAACTTCCGCCCACCGCGGTGTGGGACCCGGGCAACGCGACGATCTCGTTCCAACCGCAGGTCGGGGCGGTGTTCGAGGAGTTTTCGCAGGGCGAGCACGTGGGCGTCGTGCGCTATTGGCGCATCGCCGACGGCCGGCCGCGCGTGCGCAGCTACACCTGGCGATTCACGACGGACTGATCTCGCCCGTCGCCAGCAGCGCGCGGAACGCGGCCTCGTCGAGCACGGGCACGCCCAGTTCCGCCGCCTTCGTCACCTTGGCCGCACCCGGCTCGGCGCCCGCCACGAGGGCGTAGGTCTTGGCGCTCACCGACCCCGGGCTCTTGCCGCCCCGCTCCTTGATCGCCGCCTCGGCCTCCTCGCGCGACCAGCCCTCGAGCGTCCCGGTCACCACCACCGCCCGCCCCGCGAGCACCTGCGGCGCGGCCGAGCGCACCACGTTGGCGAAGTCCACGCCGCCGCGCCGCAACTTGTCCACCACCGCGCGGTGACCACGGTCGGCGAACCACGAGGTGACCGACGCCGCGATCACCTCGCCCACGCCATCCACCTCGGCGATCTGCTCGGTGCTCGCGGCGGCGACGGCGTCGAGCGACCCGAAGTGCCGTGCGAGCGACTCTGCCGCCGCGGGCCCGAGGTGCTTTACGCCGAGCCCCACGAGCAGCTTGGGGAGCGGTCGTGCACGGCTCGCCGCGATCGCGGCGAGCAGGTTGCCCGCGCTCACCTCGCCGAAGAAGCGCCGCGACTCGCCGTCCTCGGTCTCCACCGTGAGTCCGAGGAGCGCCTCGCGATCCAGCCCATAGAGGTCTCCAGGGTCCGTCGCGAGCCCGGCGTCGGAGAGCGCGAACACCGTCCTTTCCCCGAGGCCTTCGATGTCCATCGCCCCGCGAGAGGCGAAGTGGATGATGCGCTGGTCCCGCTGGTACGGGCACTCGGGCTCCACGCAGCGCGTGTCGGCCTCGCCCTCGGCCTGCACGAGCGCGGACCGCAGTTCGCACGGGCAGGTCGCAGGGAACTTCCACGGTCGGGCCCGGGCGGGCCGCTTGGCGAGCACGGGGCCGACCACCTCGGGGATCACGTCGCCCGCCTTGCGCACGACCACGGTGTCGCCGGGCCGCACGTCCTTCAGGGCGACCTGTTCGCGGTTGTGCAGGGTCGCCATCGTGACCGTGCTGCCGCTCACGACGACGGGCTCCAGCACCGCAAACGGCGTGACCCGACCCGTGCGGCCGACCGAGACCATGATGTCGCGCAACACCGTGTGGCGTTCCTCGGGCGCGAACTTGTACGCCACGGCCCAACGCGGCGCCCGCGAGGTGAAGCCGAGCACCTCCCGTTGCGCGAGGTCGTCCACCTTCACCACCACGCCGTCGATCTCGTAGCCCAGCTCGTGGCGGCCCGCCTCGGTGTCGCGGCAGTACGCCTCCACCGCGGCGAGCGAGTCGAGCGATGCGATCAACGGGTTGACGGGGAAGCCGAGGCCCCGCAGCCACTCGAGCGTCGCCGCGTGCGACGCAAAGCGAGGACCGCCCACGACCTCGCCCAGTTGGTACGCCCACATCGACAGCCCCCGCGCCGCGGTGATCGCGGGATCCTTCTGGCGCAGGCTGCCCGCACCCGCGTTGCGGGGGTTGGCCGGCACGGGTTCGGGCTTGCGTCCCTCGGCGACACGGGCGGCGTTGACGCGCTCCTTGTCGTCGCGCAGGCGACGAAAGGCGGCCGCCGACATGTACACCTCGCCGCGCACCTCCAGCACCTCGGGCGCCCCGTCGAGTCGCGACGGCACCTCGGCGATGGTGGCGACGTTGGCCGTCACGTCCTCGCCCACCCGGCCGTCGCCGCGCGTCGCGGCCTGCACGAGCACGCCCCGCTCGTAGCGCAGCGAGATCGCCAGCCCGTCGATCTTGGGCTCGCAGACGAAGGTGACGGGCGCTGCGTCGAGGCCCTTGGCAACCCGCTCGCCCCACGCGTGCAGCTCGGCGGCGTCCATCGCGTTGTCGAGGCTCGTCATGGGCACGCGGTGCGCGACGGGGGCAAATGCGGCGGCTGCGCCGCCGACCCGCGCCGTGGGCGAGTCGGGCGACGCGATCTCGGGGTGACGCTCCTCGAGCTCGCGCAGCCGGCGCACCAGCGCGTCGTAGTCGGCGTCGGAGATCTCGGGGTCGTCCCGGACGAAGTAACGCTCGTCGTGCTGCGCGATTTCGCGGCGCAGGCGTGCGACGGCGTCGCGATCCTTCTTCGACGCCGCCACGCCCGAGACTGTACCGACGGGTCGTGTGACTCGTAGCCTCGTGCTCGCGATGCGTACACCGTTCGTGTCGGCCACCACGGTCGGGTGGTGGCTCCGCGCGGCGGTCGCGGCACTCGCGCTCGTGCCCAACGGTCTCGGTGACGCCTTCGCAGACGCACCCGCCGCGGGTCGCACGCTCGTCGCCGCGTGCGCGTGGGCGGCGTGGGGGGTCGCGGTCGTCGCGTCGTGGTGGCCGTCGCCCGCGTCGCTCACCGCGCTGCGTCTGCTCGGCCCCGCCGCCGTCGCGGCGCTCGCGGCGTCGCTGGGCGCGGCGGCATCGCCGTCGAGCGCCGCGGGGCTCGCGCTCGCGGCCGCGGCCACGCTCGTGGCGTACTCCGCTGAGGCCGGTGCGGCGCACGTGCGCACCTCGGGCTACGGCGCCGAGCGGCGCCACCTCCTGCGCCCACCCGCCGCCGTGCTGGGCCCCATGGTGATCGCGGCGATCGCCCTCTGGGCCGCACTCCTCGGCGGGGTCGCCCTGCTCGCGCGGGGGACGTTCGCGGTGGGCGTCCCGCTCGCCGTCGCGGGGGTGGCGCTCGCCGTGGTGCTCGGTCCGCGCTTCCACCGCATGTCGCGGCGCTGGGTCGTGCGCGTGCCGGCCGGGCTCGTACTGCACGACGACCTCGTGCTCGCGGGCAACGTGCTCGTGCCCACGGCCGGCCTCACCGCGGTGCGCCCCGCGCCGGCCGACACCCGCGCCGCGGACCTCACCTGTGCCACATGGGGCGTGCCGATCGAACTCTCGACGCGGGAGCCGATGGACCTACGCCTCACCCCGTTCGCGGCGCGCCACGTGGGCGCCGCCGCGATTCACGCCTCGGCGGTGCTCCTCGCGCCGTCGCGGCCGGGCGCACTGCTCGCCGACGCAACCACCCCTACCGAGACAATGGGGTAGGCCAGCCATCACCGAGGCAGTAGTCGATCTGCGCCCGGTTGTAGCGGCCGAGGGGCGCCTCACGCAGCTCGAACCAATGCACGTCGCTCTCCTCCCCCTGATACGCCCACTCGCGATAGAAGTGCGACTTCAGGAAACGAGCATTTGCCGTTCGACCATCGACCAACACGAGCGTTCCGGGAAGGAGGAATGGCTCCAGGCGCAGGATGTCGCAGGACATCGGAAGGCGGTCCGGATGTCGCGTTGAGATTCCCTGTACATCACCGGACGCGCTGGCCTGCGATGGACCATCCAGGTAAATGAAGTCTGGCGCAACGTTGGGAATGGAGACGTACTGCGTACAGATCCGGCCTGCAAATGTCGTCATCTCTACCGCAGAAAACTTCGGGTGGACACGGTTGCGCAAGTCGGCTGGTATCCGCGCAACGGCCGCGTCGAGATAGACCGTCATGTCATCCACGACGTGGACTTCAAACGGATTACTCCTACGCAGATTTGTCCTGACATAGGTGCCATGGTCATCCTCATTTCGGCGGAGCGCATCTGCCATTACGAATGTCGACCAGCCACATCCGAATTCGAGGATCGTCGTGACGCGACGTTCCCTGATCGTCCGGTGCAGACGCACCAGATCGGGCCAGTCTGGTGGATACGGTGCCGTCACGGACGTGTCGACCGATTCGTAGATCGTCCTCGTCGCGGCAGCCACGGGCATGCCAAGGAGCGCATCAAGACCATTGGACTCGACATACTCACGCGTTGCCTGATCGATCTGACTCATTGGCGCGTCTCCGTCCGATCGCCCTGCGCGACGGCCTCGGCCGTGCCCGCGCCGAGCACGCAGCGCCCCGAAGGGTCGTAACACACGACGCTCTGGCCCGGCGCCACGCGCCGCTGCGGCGACTCCCACGCCACGACCGCCGTGGCGGCGGCGACGTCCACTGCACGCAGCGTGGCGCGGTGTGCGTCGCCATGTGCGCTGCACTGCACGCGAACCCGGTCACCGTCGCACGGCACGCCGTGCGTCCACGCCAGACCGACGATCGGCGTGGCCGCATCCCGCAGGCCCCACTCCTCGCCCACCACCACGCGGCCCGCCCGCGCATCCACCTCCCAGACGTATCGCTTCGCGGCGACGCCGTCCTCGACGCCGAGGCCGCGCCGCTGACCCACCGTCACGAGCTCGAGCGCCCGCACGGTGCCGACGCGTCCGCCCGAGGCATCCACCACCTCTCCGCGACGCAGCGGGATGCGCGCCCCGAGGAATGCCTCACGTCCGCCGTCGCGCGAGATGAAGCACACGTCCTGGCTGTCGGGCTTCGCCGCCGTGCGCAGCCCGAGCCGCGTGGCGTGCTCGCGCACGGCCGCCTTGGTCATGTGCCCGACGGGAAACCACACGAAGTCCAGGTCGTCGGCCGCGAGCATGTGCACCACGTAGCTCTGGTCCTTGGCCGCATCGGCGCCGCGTGCGACGCGCGGCAGCCCGTGCGCGTCGCGCTCGATGCGGGCGTGGTGGCCGGTCGCCACGGCGTCGAAGCCGAGGAGCCGCGCCCGCGCGAGCAGCCGGTCGAACTTGAGGTGGCGGTTGCACTCAATGCAGGGGTTGGGCGTGCGACCCTCCGCGTGCGCGCGCACGTAGGGGTCCACGACGCGCTCGTGGAAGCCCTCCGAGAAATTGAACACGAGGTGGTCGATGTCCAGTTGCTGCGCGGCGCGGCGCGCATCGTCGACGTCCGCCACCGAACAACAGCCCGTGTCGGAGTCCCCGCCCCACAGCCGCAGCGTCACGCCGACGGCCTCGTGACCCGCCTCCCGCACGAGCGCGGCGGCGACGGAGGAGTCCACGCCCCCCGACATCGCCACGAGCACCTTCACGGCGTGCCCCGCAGTCGGCGCACCGCGGCGACGAGTGCGGCCGATGCCCGGTCCACGTCGGCCTCGGTGGTCGTGTGCCCGAGGCTGAAGCGCAGCGATCCCCCGGCCCACTCGCGCGGCACGCCCATCGCCGCGAGCACGTGCGACGACTCCATCGCCCCGCTCGCGCACGCCGAGGCGGCCGACGCGCAGACGCCCGCCTGGTCCAGCAGGTACAGCAACGCCTCGCTCTCGCAGTCGCGCACGCACACGTGCGCGATCGCCGGCACGCGCCGTGCCCGCGGCACCGTCTCGCGCACGCCCTCGGCACCCGCCACGATCGCATCCAGCAACCGTGAGGACAATGCGCCGACGCGCGCGACCTGCGTCGCGCGCTCGGCGTCGGTCGCGCGCAGGGCCGCCGCGGCCGCCACGATGCCCCCGACGTTGTGGGTGCCGCTGCGTCGGTCCCGCTCCTGGCCCCCGCCGAGGATCAGCGGCTCCACCGCCGCGCCCGAGCGGATCATCGTGATGCCCACGCCCTTGGGGCCGCCGAACTTGTGCGCCGAGAGCGACATCACGTCCACGAGCGGCGAGATCGTGCGCAGGTCGAGCCAGCACGCGGCCTGCACGGCGTCGGTGTGGAGCACCGCGCCCGGGGCCTCGGCGCGCACTACGCGCGCCACGCGCGCCACGTCGGTGATGGTGCCCACCTCGTTGTTGACCGCCATCACCGAGACGACGCTCGTGTGCCCCGTGCGGGCCGCGTCGCGCAGCGCGTCACGCAGCGCGTCGGCGTCGATCTCTCCCGCGGCGTCCACCGCCACGACGCGACCCTTGGCGTGCTCCACGCAGTGGAGCACCGCGTGGTGCTCGGCGGCCGAGCACACGGCCGTGCCGCCCGCGCGGCGCACCGCGCCGAGCACCGCCGTGTTGTCCCCCTCGGTCCCGCCGCTCGTGAAGACGACCTCGCCGGGCGAGCAGCCCAGCACGGCGGCCACCTCGTCGCGGGCCTCGTCGAGCGCACGGCGCGCCTCGCGGGCGAAGCGATGGGAACCCGAGGGGTTGGCGTACAGCACGTCCATGTAGGGCCGCATCGCCTCCATCGCCTCGGGCCGCATCGGCGTGGTGGCGGCGTGGTCCAGGTACGCCACGCGATCCACGTGACGAATGTAGCGTCGCCCGACATGGCACGGATCCGCGTCGCGACCGACATCGACGCCGCGCCCGAGCGCGTCTGGCGCGTCGTGGAGCCCGTGGAGCGGCACGTGGACTGGATGGCCGACGCCGTCGCGATCCGCTTCACCTCCGAGCGCACGCGCGGCGTGGGCACGGAGTTCTTGTGCGACACGCGCGTCGGACCGCTCCGTCTCACCGACCGCATGGAGATCACCGAGTGGGAACCGGGCCGCGCGATGGGCGTGCGGCACGTGGGCCTCGTGACGGGCACGGGACGCTTCACGCTCGAGCCGCTGGACGGCGGGGCGCGCACGCGCTTTGCATGGGAGGAGTCGCTGCGCTTCCCCTGGTGGATGGGCGGTCCCGTCGCGGGCCTCGTCGGGGGCTCGCTCGTGCTGCGCGCCATCTGGCGGCGCAACCTGCGCGCGCTGCGCCGGATCTGCGAGTCGGCCGACTAGGCCCCGAGTCGACTAGGCCCCGAGCGCGCGCACGCCCGCGGTGACGGCCGCGGCACCTGCGATCACGACCACGAGCGGCGCGCGCCGCGCCACGAGCACGAGGGCCACGGCGATCCCGACCGCACGCTCGTCCAGCACCAGCACGCGGCCGTCGGAGAGCGCGTCCTTCACCACGAGCGCCGACAGGACCGCGGCCGGGATGAGCGCGATGCAGCGCTCGAGCGGCGCGGGCATGCGCATCGAGCCGACGAGCAGCGTGCCCGTGGCCTTGAGCGCGTACGAGGTGACCGCGAGCGCCAGGATCATCCACCACAGCGGAGTCACGGTCGCACCCCCACGAGGATCGCCGTGACCGCGAGGATCACGGGCACGCCCACGGGTGCGAGCGGGATGGCCACGACGCAGATGAGGGCGCCGAGCGCCGCCGCCCAGCGCCCGTGGCGCGTGCGCAGGTGGGGCGGCAACATCGCGACGAATGCGGCGGGGAACGCGACATCCAGGCCCCATGCACGCGGGTCCACCGCCGTGCCCACGAGTGCGCCGAGCACCGTGCCCGCGTTCCAGAGACCGAACAACGCGACGGCGGTGGTCCAGAAGGCGAGGCGTCGCAGCCGCGGATCCCGCTCGGCGAGCGCGAGGCCCGTGGTCTCGTCGATCACGAAGTGCGCCGCCACCACGCGACGCAGCGACCCGCCCCCCATCTCGCGCAGCGGTCCCGCCATGGCGACGCCGTAGACGAGGTTGCGCACCGCGAGCAGCGCCGCGCCAGCCCACGCCGTCACGACCGAGCCCCCCGCGCCGACGACGCTCATGGCGGAGAACTGCGACGCACCGGTGAAGACCGCGAGCGACAGCACCAGCGCCTGGGCCACGGACGCCCCCGCCCCCACGGCCAGCACGCCGAAGGAGAAGCCGAAGATCCCGACCGCCGTGCTGAGCGCGAGGCTGCCGGTGACGACGCGGCGCACCTCGGGGTCGCGGGCGCCCGGGCCGGCGCCGACGGGGTGGCTCACGCCCCGATGCCGCGCAGCATCTCGTCGGCCGCCGTCCACGCGTCGGTGCGCCCCGCGGCCACCTCGCCGGCGAGGCGCTCCCAGTCGGCACCCTCGCAGGTCGCTCGGGCGCGGGCTTCGAGGCGCCGCACCACGATCTCGCGCAGTTCCTCGCGCGCGCGGCTCGCGCGGCGGGCCCCGAGTGCACCCGAGGCGAGCGTCGTCTCGCGGTGCGCCCCGATCACGCGCCACGCCTCGGCCGCACCGTCGCCCGTCGTCGCCACGGTGGCCACCACGGGTGGGCGCCAGCCGCCGGCGGGGATCTCCGAGAGCTCCAGCATCCCCTCGAGGTCCCGCCGCGTGGCATCGGCTCCGGGGCGGTCGGCCTTGTTGATCACGAACACGTCGGCGATCTCCATGAGGCCGGCCTTGTTGGCCTGCACCGCGTCCCCCCAGCCCGGGTTGACGACCACGACGGTCGTGTCGGCGGCACGAGCCACCTCGACCTCCACCTGCCCGACACCCACCGTCTCGACGATCACGCGATCGAAGCCCACCGCGTCGAGCGTGCGCACCGCGTCGGCGGCCGCCACCGCCAGCCCGCCGAGGTGCCCGCGCGTCGCCATGCTGCGGATGTAGACGCCCCGGTCACCCGAGTGGTCCTGCATGCGCACGCGATCCCCGAGGATCGCGCCGCCCGTGAACGGCGAGGACGGATCCACGGCGAGCACCGCCACCGTCTCCCCCGCCGCACGCGCCACACCGACGAGCGCCGACACGAGCGTGCTCTTGCCGGCCCCGGGCGCCCCGGTGATGCCGACCACGTACGCCCTACCACCCCGGCCGGCCACGAGGCGGGCCACGTCGCGGGCGTCGGCGCCTCCGCGCTCCACGGTGGACAACAGCCGGGCGAGCGCGCCGCGGTCGCCGTCGCGGGCCGATTCGAGCAGCGCCGCGGGGCGCTCCGCGCGCGCTGCCACGCGTCAGACCGCGACGACTTCGGTGACGCCGTCGATGCGATCCCGCATGATGCGCTCGATGCCCGCCTTGAGCGTCTGGTCGGACGCGGGACAGGTGCCGCACGCACCCACGAGCGTCACCTTCACGACGCCCGTCGCCTCGTCCACCTCGCGCAACACGATGTCCCCGCCGTCGGCCTGGAGCGCGGGACGAATCACCTCGATCGTCTCCTCCACCCGCTCGCGCATCGACACGGCTCCTACGATACGAGCGTGCTCGCGCACCAAGGGGGCTGGGACGAGATCCTCCTCGTCGCCGGGCCCGTCGCCGTGATCGTCGCCGCGCTGTGGCGTGCCACGCGCCGGGCGTCGCAAGACGCGGTCGGGTCGCCCGACGCGCACGACGCGCGGGCGACTACGCCCGAGTCACGTCCGCACCCAGACCACTGAGGCGCCCCACCAAGTCGTCGTAGCCCCGGTCCACGTGGTGCACCGCGGACACGACCGTCTCGCCCTCCGCCGCGAGCCCCGCCACCACGAGCGCGGCGCCTGCGCGGATGTCGGGAGCCGTCACGTGGGCGCCCACGAGCGACTCCACGCCGCGCACGGTGGCGGTCGCACCCTCGGCCACGATCGACGCACCCAGCCTGCGCAACTCCTCGATGTAGCGGAAGCGACCCGGAAAGAGCGTCTCCACGACGTGGCCCGTGCCCCGCGAGATGGAGAGCATCGCCACGAGCAGCGGCTTGTAGTCGGTGGCGATGCCCGGGTAGGGCTCGGTGGTGAAGTCGATGGCCCGCAGGCGCTCCTGGCAGGCCACCCGCAGGCCGTCGCGCTGCGGGGTGATCGACACGCCCATGCGCGCGTAGCAGTTGATGACGCTCTCCATGTGCTCGGGGCGCGCCCCGCGGACCTGCACGTCGCCACCCGCCACCGCCACCGCGGCGACGTAGGTCGCGGCCTGCACGCGGTCGGTGACGACCGCATGGCGCACGGCCCGCAACGAGCCCCGCGGCACGCCGTGCACGACGAGGCGCGACGACCCGACGCCCTGCACGTCGGCGCCCATGGCGATGAGCATGCGGCACAGGTCCTGCACCTCGGGCTCGCGGGCCGCGTTGTCGATGACGGTCGTGCCGCGGGCGTAGACCGCGGCGGTGAGGAGGTTTTCCGTGGCACCCACCGACGGGATGGCGAGTTCCACCTCGGCACCGCGCAGTTGGTCGGCGTAGGCGTAGATGTCGTAGAGGTTCTGCTCCACGGTGGCGCCCATCTTCTCGAGGCCGCTCACGTGCAGGTCGATCGGTCGGCCGCCGAAGTCGTCGCCGCCGGGCCAGTTGATGCGGGCCTGGCCGTAGTGCGAGAGGAGCGGACCCAGCACGTTGAGACTGGCGCGAATCTTGTCCACCTTTTCGAAGGGCACGACGGGCACGACGTTGCCGCCGTTGTGCAGGTGCAACTCGTGGGGACCGAGCCAACCGCTGCGGATGCCGAGCGCGCCCAGCATGTCCGCCATCGTGTGCACGTCGGTGATGGCGGGCACGTTGGTGAACACGTAGTCGCCCTCGGCCAACAGGGTCGCAGCCATGAGCTTGAGCACGGAGTTCTTCGCCCCCGAGACGTGGACGAATCCGCCGAGCGGACCGCTGCGTCGCACGACGATGCGTGGAGAGTCGAAACCCACCGTCTCAGTATGCTCCCCGTGGTGCCCGCGCTGACGCCACGGGAGCGGGGCGTGCTGTGGCTCCTCGCACTCGCCCAATTACCGTATGCGTCGGCCAACACGATCTTCACCCAGACGGTCTCGTGGGTCGCCGACGACTTCGGTGCCTCAGACGCCGCGATCGGCGTGGCCGCCGCGGTGGTGCGGTGGGGAGTGGTGCTCGCGCTCCCCGTCGCGATCCTCGGCGACCGTGCGGGTCGCCGCCGCGCCGTGCTCGCTGCGGCGTGGCTCGCCCCCGTGCTGACCGCGCTCGGTGCGCTCGCACCCGGCTTCGCGTGGCTCACCGCATCGCAGGTGGTCGCGCGCCCGATGGCACTCGCGCTCAGCGTGGTGTGCGCGGTGATCGCCACCGAGGAGATGGGCGACGACTCGCGGGCCCTCGCACTGGGACTTCTCGCGATCGCCGCCGGCGTGGGCGCGGGCACGGTGGTGGCGCTCTTGCCGATCGCCGAGTGGCGGCTACCCGGTCTCGGCGCGGGCTGGCGCGCGGTGTACCTCGCGAGTCTCGTCTGGCTCGTGGTGCCCCTCGTGCTGCAACGGCGCTTGCACGAGACGCGACGCTTCGAGGCGCACGCCGCCGAGGCACCCGTACGTCTGCAGCGGGGTCGGCTCGCGGCGCAGGCGACGGTGGCGGTGCTGGGCAACGTGTTCATCGCCGGCGCGAGCGTGTTCCTGGTCAACTACCTGCGCGATGCGCGGGGCTTCGACGCCGCGCGGGTATCGCTCTTCACCCTCGTCACCGCGAGTCCCGCGGCCATCGGCCTCGTGGCGGGCGGCCGTCTCGCCGACCGCCGCGGCCGCAGGGTGCTCGGCGCCGCCTCGCTCGCCATCGGGACGCTGTGCTTCGTGGCGGCCTACCTCGTGTCGGGAGCGCCGATGTGGGCCGCGGCGCTCGTCGGCGGCGTGGCACTCGGCGTGGCGTACCCCGCGACGGGCGTGTACCGCGGCGAGATGTTCGCCACGCGACGCCGCGGCACTGCGTCGGGGCTCGTGACGACGGCGAGCCTGCTCGGCGGCAGCGCGGGGCTGCTCGTGGCGGGACTGCTGCTGGACCGCGGCGCGGGGTACGGCGAGGTGATGGCGCTGCTCGCGCTCGGCCCGCTCGCGGCGAGCGTCGTGGTGCTCGTCGCATATCCCGAGACGGCGCACCGCGCGCTCGAAGACTTGAACCCGGGCGACGCGGCCGGGTCTGCCGGGGCGAGCGGATCAGCCGGGGCGGGTGACGCGCCTCAGTCCAGCAGCGCCCCGTAGACGAGGGCGCGCAGCTCGTCGCGGATCGACCACGTCGTGGACGGGATCAGTTGCGTGAAGAACGCGGCGGCGAGGTCGTGCACGGGGTCGATCCAGAACGCGGTGCTGGCCATGCCGCCCCATCCGTACATGCCCGCGGGCGTGTAGGTGTGACCGGCGCCGTAGCCGGTCTGGACGGAGAAGCCGAGGCCAAAACCCATGCCCGCGTACTCGGGCCAGCCGTAGGTGTAGCCCCAGGAGCCGATGTCGACGCCGCCCGGCAGGTGGTTGGTGGTCATGAGGTCCACGGTCGGGCGTGAGAGCAGCCGACCGCCCTGGGGTCCCGCGGCCCCGCGGCGCACGAGCATCCGCATGAACGCGACGTAGTCCGCCACCGTGGAAGTGAGCCCGCCCCCGCCGCTCCAGTACGCCGGGCGGCGGCGGCCCGCCCTGTCCAGGCGCTCGTCGAAGGTCGCGGGGGTGCGCAGGTAGCCCGTGTAGAGGCCCGCGAGCCGCTCGTGGCGGGCCTCGTCCACCCAGAAGGCCGTGTCGCGCATGCCGAGCGGATCGAAGATGCGTTCACGGAGGAACTCATCGAGGCTCCGCCCCGACGCGACCTCGACGATGCGACCCACCACGTCGGTGGCGACGCTGTAGTTCCACGACGCCCCCGGTTCGTGCAGCAGCGGCAGGGCCGCGTAGCGGTCGCACAGGGTGGCGAGGTCGTCGGTGATGCGCGAGCCGAAGTCGAAGCCCGCGCGGCGGTAGATCTCGTCCACGGGCGTGGCGTAGTGGAAGCCGTAGGTGAGTCCCGCCGTGTGCGTGAGCAGGTGCCAGATGTGCATCGGCTCGCGGGCCTCCACCGTGCGTGGCACGAGCACGCCGCCGTCGGCATAGACGCGCGGCGCGGCGAACGAGGGCAGGTAGGTGCCGACGGGCTCCGTGAGCCGTACCCGACCCTCCTCCACGAGCATCATGAGCGCGACCGACGCGATCGGCTTGGTCATCGAGTAGATGCGGTAGATCGCATCCTCGCGCAACGGCTCGCGACGCTCCACCTGCGCCCAGCCGTGGCGGGCGCGCCACGCCACCGATTCCCCACGCATCACGACGACGTCGAAGCCCGGCAGGCGGCCGTCGTCCACGTAGGCGCGGAAGTGCGTCTCGATGCGCGCGAGGCGTGCGGCGTCAAGGCCCACCGCACGCGGGTCGACGGTCTGCATCGGGGTGCCGCGCGTGCGGCGACTCAGCGCTGCTCGAGGAACTTGGCGACGGGCGCCAGGTCGTAGGGCGCGCCCACCATCACGATGATGTGGTCGGCCCCGACGGCGGCGTATCCCGCGGCATCATGCAAGTCCTCGGGGTCGATCGCCACGGTGCGCTCGATCTCCTTCGGGTCGCGGCCCACCTTGGCGCACCACTCGTCCAGGATCATGTTCTTCTTGCGGAAGTTGTCCACGGGCCCGAAGTGGTTGGACATGTCGGCGTGCTCGGCCACGAGCCGGAGCGTCACCTTCTCGCCGCTGCCGCCGATCATGATCGACATCTTGCCGTGCACGGGCCCCGGATTGAGCTTGGCGAGCCGCTTCTTGATCGTGGGGATCCCCTTCTCGAGCGCCTTCAGGCGGCCGGGGGCGGTGCCGAAGTCGTATCCGTACTCCTTGTAGTCGCGCTCGAACCAGCCCGACCCCAGCCCGAGGATGAAACGGCCGTTGGAGATGTGATCGATGGTGCGCGCCATGTCGGCCAGCAGGTGCGCGTTGCGGTACGAGAAGCAGGTGACGAGGGCACCGAGACGCGCGTTGCTCGTGTCGGCGGCCATCGCCGCGAGCAGCGTGTAGCACTCGAAGTGCCGCTCCTCGGGGTCGCCGCGCAGCGGGTAGAAGTGGTCCCACGTCCAGATGCTGTCCACGCCGAGCGAGTCGGCCTCGCGCCACGCGCGACGCATGTGGGCGAGCGAGGTGGCCTGCGGCCACAGTTGCACGCCGACCTTGACCTTCCGTGGGAGCGGCACGCACCCACGGTAGTGGCGCTCAGCCGGGCGCCGCGATGCGGTAGTCGCTCACCTGTGCGTCGTCCACGCCGAGGTCGGTGAAGTTGTCGTAGGCACGCGCGTCGGAGAAGTCCCTCCACGCGAACGGCCGGTAGCGGGGGGCGCCCGCCGCGAGCTCCGCGAGCGGCTCCACCATCGCGTCCCGCGGCGGGTTGCCGAAGTACGGGATGCTGTAGCGGCTGCGCGCCGTCATCGGCAGCACGCGGTGTACGGCGGCACGGTACGCGTCGTTGGTCGCCGCCTGCATGCAATCCCCGAGATTGACGACGATCGCGTCCGCGCGCGGCACGACGTCGAGCCACCGCCCGTCGCGCGCCCGCGTCTGCAGGCCGCCCACCTCGTCCTGGAGCAGCAGCGTGAGGATGCCCGGGTCGGTGTGGTGACCCAGCGCGGTCTCGCCGAGCGCCGCGAGCCCCTCGCGCTCGGCGGCCGGCACGGGGTCGCCCACCGGGTAGTGGTTGAGACGGATCGAGCTGCCGCGACGGCTGCAGCGCAGGCGCTCGCGCCCGCCCGCCGACACGCCCGCCGCGTCCAGCACGAGGTCCAGCGCCCGATCGGCGAGGGCGCTGAGGGCGTCGTAGAGCTCCGCCATCGCGTCGCGGAAGCCGGGCAGTCCCACCGGCCAACGGTTGTGGGCGTCGGTGCGTGCCGAGGCGGGATCCACGAAGTCGAAGACCTCCTTGTGGTCGCGGCGGCGCTTGGTGAGTTCGCGGTCGAAGTAGCCCATCGGGTTGTCGCGGTCGCGCATGATCGCCACGCGCAACGCCCGATCGGCGGCGAAGAAGCGCCGCGTGGCGTCCCACGCACGCACGAAGGTGTCGGTGCATCCGTGGCCCTCCAGCAGGAAGAAGCCGTGGTCGGCGCACGCCGCGTCGAGTGCCCGCAACGCGGCGGGGTCGGGATCGCGCAGGTCCACGGTCGGGACGGTCGGGACGGCCACGACCTAGCGCCCCCCGGCGGGTCGACGACCCATCCAGTACTTCCAGATGATCACCATCGCGGCGGTGTCCAGCTCGCAGTAGCGCAGGAGCGTCTCGCGCACCGCGTCGCGGTGTGCGGCGTCCCCACGGCGCGGACCGTACATCATCTCTTGGTAGCTGCGCATCGCACCGATGCCGTCGCGCACGGCCTCGACGCGCTCCTCGCCGCCCGGCCCCACCTGCGCGCTCGCAAGCGCGCGGTACGGATCCAGCGGGCCGTCGAGGCCCTCGGCGTGGTAGCGCGCGAACCACGGGTCCGCCCACAGCGCCGGCGCGACGCTCCACACCGCGGGTAGCACGTACTTGATGCTCGCGCTCGGCCCCATCGCCGGGTGGTAGTAGTGCGCGGTGCACAGGTCGAGCAGGTCCACGACGCGTCCGCCCGCGTCCCGGTCCACGACGGCCCGCTCCAGCCAGGCCGCGAGGTCCGCGTCGCACGTGCCGTAGCGGTCCATCTGGCGGCGAATGGCGCGCAGCACGGTCTGCTCGTAGTTGCTCCAGACGAAGACCGTGCCGTCCTCGCCGATCGCGGCGCGCAGGGCACGGGCAAATTCGAAGCTCGGGTAGGCGTCCCGCACGTTGATCCACTCGCGGTGCGCGAGGTCCGCGGCCCCGGGAGCGGGGATCGTGTGGCAACTGAACTGGAAGGCGATCTGCTCGTAGGGGTGCATCCCCGCGTGGTAGGGCACGGCGAGCTGCGAGGTCTCGAAGTCCACGAAGTGCAGCGGGTACGCACAGGCGTCCAACACGTCGAAGACCGCGGGGTCCAGTTCGTCGGCGTCCGCACGCAGGCAGCGCTGCTGGCGCGCCTGGCGTCGGCCCGCGGCCTTGGCCGTGTCGAAGGCCGACGCGGGCACGGCCAGCAGGTCCACGGCGCCCCGCGACACCCAGCCGTCCACGCCGCCGTTGCCCTTGTCGAAGAGGTCGGCACGCACCATGTCGATGACGTGCGCCGCCACGTCCCCGAGCGCGCCCCAGCACTCGCGGAATCCCTGTGGCGAGAGCCGATGGTCGCGGTACTCGCAGTCCCGACAGCGCGTGCCGATCGGCGGCGGCACGACGCGCGAGGGGTCGCCCACGACCCCGCGGAGCGCGGCGATCCCCGCGTCGAGGTCGGCGGCGACGGCATCCACGGCCTCGCGCATGTCCAGCAGCCCGAGGAAGTGCCGCGCGCGCAGCGCCTCGACGTCGCCATCGTAGGTGGCGCGCGGCCCCGACGAGCCCGGGTCGTCGTGGCGGAGCGTCACGTGGGCGAAGATCGCGTCCTCGTCGCAGGTGCGCGAGACGTCCACGCAGCAGAGCATCGGCTCGACGCGCACGCCGGGCATCGCGAGCTCGAGCACGCGGGTCTGGAAGGCCACGTCCAGCACGTAGTCCCGCCAGCCCGCCAGCAGACCGCCCCGTTCGCCGCGCCACGGCGCGTCGCCCGCCGTGCCGTCGAAACTGCCCGCCTTCACCTCCACGAGCCGCAGCACGCCGTCGCGGCGCTCGAGGATGTCGACGCGCGCGAGGAGGCCGTCCACGACGAAGGTGGGCTCGAACCAGGTGCGGTCCCCGGGCGCCGCCATGGCGCGCCGGGTCGCAGCCTCGGGCGTCTCGCCCGCGCTCGGCACGATCCACGCCCCCTCGGGGCGCAGGGCTCGCGCGATGGCCTCCACCATGAAGCCGCCGTCGGCGAAGAACTCCAGGTAGGCGTTCGGCTCGGCGCGCGCGGGATACCCGAGGCGCTGGTAGCGCAGCTTGACGGGGCAGTCCATGCCGAGCGCGAAGTCCGACTTGGACAGCAGGCCGGCGCGCACGCCCATCTCAGACCGCGAAGATCGCCACGAGGACCGGGGTCACGACGAGCCCGGGCAGCAGGTTGGCGAGGCGGATGCGGGCGATCTGCAGCAGGTTGAGCCCGATCGCGATCACGGCGAGGCCGCCGGCGGCGAACAGTTCCGTGCGCATGCGTGCGTCCAGCAGCGCATCGAGGCCCGTGCCGACCAGCGTGAGGGATCCCTGGACCACGAAGACGCTCGCGGCGCTGAAGATCGCGCCCACGCCGTAGGTGGCCGCGAACACGATCGTCATGAACCCGTCCAGGGTGCCCTTCACGATGTAGAACTGCGGCGTCTCGCCGCTCGCGTCCTGGATCGCCCCGAGGATCGTGAGCGGGCCGACGCAGTACAGCAGGGTGGCGGTCACGAAGCCGCGCACGAACCGCCCGTCCGACGCACTCGGGTCGCGGGCGCCGACGCCCGCCCCCGCCGCGACGGTGTCGGCGGGTGCCACGCGGCGCTGGAGCGCCACGCCGATGGCTTCGAGACGTCGCTCGATGCCGAGCAACTCCCCGAGGATCGCACCCACGACCATCCCGACGAGCGGGAAGACCATGTTGTGGGTGCCGATGGCGTCCCGCGCGCCGAGCGCGAGGGTGACGAGGCCGATCACCTGCACGACGATCTCGCGCACGCGCTCGGGGATGCGCCGACCCACCACGAGGCCGACGAGCCCGCCGACCACGACCGTCGCGGTGTTGATGATCGTGCCCAGCCCGCGCATCGTGGTCACGCTAGCGAGGCGATCCACGACGCGAGGTGGCGGGCCACGACGGCGTCGCGGCCCGTGAGCGCGTGGCGCGCGCCCTCGAGCCACGCGTGCGTGACGGGGCCCGCGATCGCGCCCGCGTGCGACGCGAGCTCGTCGCGCGAGCCGAACTCGTCGTGCGTGCCGCTCACGAGCAGCGTCGGCACCCGCACGTCGGGCAGGTGCGCGACGCGCAGCGACTCGGGCCTCGCCGGCGGGTGGAGCGGGTACGCGATGCACGCGAGCCCGGCGACGACGAGCGGTGCGTCGTCGGCGGCCGTCACACCCGTGCGCCCCGACCACCCCGCGACGGCCATCGCGCACATGCGCCCGCCCATGCTGCGCCCGCCGATCACGAGCCGCTCGGTCCCGCACCCCCAGTCGGCCGCGCTGCGCGACACCTCGTCGCGCACGCACGCCACGAGCGCGGGGGCGCGGTCGGGAATGCGCCGACCCGCGCGCCGATATGGGAAGTCCACGCGTCGCACCCGCAGCGCGGGTAGCGCGTCGGCCAGGTGTGCCTCGATCGCCCGGAGCGACGAATGGTCGGCGCCCGTGCCCGCGCCGGGGAACAGCACGAGTCCCGCCGGGTGCGGCGCGGCCGGGAAATTGCGGGCGCGGGGCGCCGCGCCCGGCGCATTCACGAAGAGAGCAGCACCCGCCGGGCCTCGCCGAGGTCCTCGATCGCGCGGCTCGCGGCCCCGGAGTCGCCCCCGTAGTCGGGGTGCACGCCGCGCAGGCGGTGACGAAAACGCGCCTGCACCTCGCGCTTGGTCGGACGCACGGTCCCCGCGGGAAACCCGAGCACTTCGAGCGCCCAGGCGCGCGGGTCGGTGAGGGAGGCGACCGAGGAGCCGCCACCGGCGACGAACGCGGCGAAGCCCGCGTCCAGCGGCCCGCGCCAGCGCATGCCGCGGCGGATCGCGTCGCCGACCGGCCGGCGGACCCCGGTCTCGAGCCGCTCCAGCGCGTACAGCGCCCCCAAGACCTGTGCGAGGGGTGCGCCGTGGGTGGCGATCTCGAATCGCACCTCACCGTCGTCATCCAGCAGGCGATGGTGGCTGCACGCGAGCGCATGGCGGTCGGCCTGGAAGCGGTGGCGCAGGCGCGGCTGCACGATGCGCTCGTCGCGCTCCACCTGGCCGAGCAGTCGGTGCAGGTCGGGCACGAGGTCGGGGTCGACGTCGACGACGTGCGTGGCGGCGACCGCCGCGAGCAACACGCCGCCGAGTCCCGGCGCGGGATCCACGGGCAACACGAGCGCGCCGAGTGCGACGCGGCGCGTGGGCACGAGGGGCCGCGTGTGCCAGACCTCGACTTCCGCGAGCACCCGCGAGGCACCGGACGGATCGGTGGTCGCACCCATGACGCCCCGACGCTAGGGGCGCCGCACGACCGGGGCACGGTCGTGGGGTAGCTTTGGCGGCGGTGGTGCTCGCCAAGAAGCCGGACCGCAACCTCGCGTTGGAGCTCGTGCGGGTGACCGAGTCGGCGGCCCTCGCGGCCTCCAAGTGGGTTGGCCGCGGCGACAAGCACGGTGCCGACGGCGCGGCGGTGGACGCCATGCGCAACCTGCTCGACACCGTCTCGATGGACGGGATCGTGGTCATCGGCGAGGGCGAAAAGGACGAGGCTCCGATGCTCTTCAACGGCGAGCGGGTGGGCAACGGCACCGCGCCCCTCACCGACGTGGCCGTGGATCCGATCGACGGCACCACCCTCACCGCGATGGGGCGCGGCAACGCCCTGTCGGTGATCGCCGTCGCGGAGCGGGGCTCCATGTTCAACCCCGGGCCCTGCGTCTACATGGACAAGATCGCCGTGGGCCCTGCCGCAGCGCACGCCGTGGACCTGAACGCACGCACCACCGAGAACCTCAAGGCCATCGCGACGGCGACGCACAAGGCGCTCAACGAACTGACCATCGTGATCCTCGACCGGCCCCGCCACGAGCGACTCATCGCCGAGGTGCGCGCGTGCGGCTGTCGCATCAAGCTCATCTCGGACGGGGACATCTTCGGTGCGATCGCCGCGGCCTCGCCCGAGGTCGGCGTGGACGCGCTCATGGGCATCGGGGGCACGCCCGAGGGCGTCACCTCGGCGGCGGCGCTCAAGTGCCTCGGCGGACAGCTCCTCGGACGCCTCTGGCCCCGCAACGACGAGGAACGCGCGCGGGCCGAGGCCATGGGCTACGACTTCGCCCGCGTGCTCACGGTGGACGACCTCGTGCGCGGCGACGACGTGTTCTTCGCCGCCACCGGCGTGACCGACGGCGACCTGCTGCAGGGGGTCCGCTACGACGCCTACGGGGCGCGTTCGCAGAGCCTCGTGATGCGCAGCCGCAGCGGCACGATCCGCATCGTGGAGACGCACCACCGCGCGGACCGCATCGGCCAGTACTCCTCGGACGAGTTTCGCTAGCCGCCCGGCGCCGCCGGCGGCACGGCAGGCGCGACCAACGCGGCGTCCAACGCCTCGACGAGGTGCGTCGCGAGGCCGGCGCCGCCCGCCCACAACAGGTGGAGCCGGTCGGGCCGGAACCAGGCATCGCGGCGCAGCGAGTGGGCCTGCCAGTCCGCGATGCTGAGGCGCTCGAGGCGGGCATCGAGGCGCACCAGCTGGCGGTTCATCGTCCGGCCCTTGTTCGTCATGGTGCCGCGCTCGCGGTAGGTGGCCCACACGACGCGCACCCCCTGGCGCTCGGCCTCGGCGACGATCTCGAGCACGGCGCGGCGGAACGGCGCACCGAGGCGGTCGTTGTATCCCGTGCCGACCACGACCGCGTCGGTGTAGCGCCCCGCGTGGCGCCGCATCTCGTCGAGCGCGCTGCGCCGTGCGAAGTCCTTGCACCCGGGCTCGAGCAACCGCTGGCAGGCCGTCACCGCGTAGATGGCGGGGTACCGCGCGTCGAGGATCGCGCGCGCCTCCGCCACGTGGTCGAACACGGCGAACACCGAGTCGCCGACCACCAGCACCCGAGCCCGCACGGCCGAGGCGACCGGGGGATTTCCCGCGGGGCCGCGCGGTGCGGCGACGAGCGCGCAGGCGGCGACGAGCGCGAGCAGCGCGAACGCGGCATACGAGCAGCGCGAACGCCGTCGGCTCCGCACGGGCAACCCCGCGCTCCTCAGCGAAATCGCCGGATGGTGAGCGAGGCGATGCGGCGCGCGAGGCCGGGCGGCGTCACCGAGGACGCGGCCACCACGGCCTTGTTGACCGGGCCGGGTACCTCGAGCGCGCGACCCGCGGCCACGGCGTCGAGGCCGGCGCGGGCCACCTCGGCCGCCCCCATCCAGACGAAGTCGGGGAACTCGGTGGTCCCCCCGCCCGCGCTCGACACCGACTGGAACTCGGTGCGCGTGAGCCCGGGACACAACGCGGTCACACGCACCCCCGTGCCTCGCAGCTCCTCGTGGAGCGCGCTCGTGAAACTGGTGACGAAGGCCTTGGTGGCGCAGTAGGTGGCGAGCCGCGGCCCGGGTTGGAACGACGCGATGCTCGAGACGTTGAGCAGGTAGCCGCGACCCCGCGGCACCATCGTGCGGGCCGCGGCGTGCGAGAGGCGCAGCAGCGCGAGCACGTTGAGCCGCACCTCGTCGGCAAGCCGGTCGGAATCCAGCTCGTGCACGTAGCCCGTGGTGCCGAAGCCCGCGTTGTTGACCACGAGGTCCACCTCGGGTGCGTCCGGGGCGGTGATGCGAGCCTCGACCACCGCGACGCCCTCGGGGGTGCACAGGTCGGCGACGAGCACCTCGGTCCCGGGGAACTGTGCGGCCAGCGCCTCGAGGCGGTCGCGGCGCCGCGCCACGAGCACCATCGGCACGCGGGCGGCCCCGAGGCACCGTGCCATCTCCTCGCCGATCCCGCTGGACGCGCCCGTGACGAGCGCGCGTACGAACGGGTAGGAGGCCATGCTCAGCGGCCCACCGCGGCGCCCTGCGGCACGCCGCCCGAGGCCGCGAGGCGCGCGTGCGCCCGACGCAACGCCGACTCCACCTCGGCGTCGTGTTCGCCACGCATCGCCGTCTCGGCGCGCTCCTTGGCGGAGCGGGCCCGCACCACGTCGATGTCCTCGGCGAGCTCGGCGGCGTCGGAGAGGATCGTCACGTGCGCGGGCGCCACGTCGACGAAACCGCCGTGCACGGCGAGATCCTGCACGCGTCCGTCGGTCAGGTAGATGCGCGTGTGGTTTTCGGTCAGCGCGCCGAGGAAGGTGGCGTGGCCCGGGAGGAAGGCGATCTCGCCGCCCTCGAGCGTGCGCGTGATCACCTGGCGTGCGTCGCCCGAGTAGAGGACGCGTTCGGGTGAGACGACCTCGACCCTGAAGTTCCCCTCGCCGGCCATGGCGCGTCCGCCCGGTTAGGCGGCCGACTCCTTCAGCGTCTTGGCCTTGGCGAGCACCTGCTCGACGCCGCCCACGTTGAGGAAGGCCTGCTCGGGTACGTCGTCCAGTTCGCCCTTCACGATCGCCTCGAAGGACTCGACCGTCTGGGCGATCGGCACGTACTCGCCCGTGACCCCCGTGAAGACCTCGGCGACGTAGAACGGCTGCGAGAGGAACCGCTGCACCTTGCGCGCGCGGGCGACGGTGAGGCGGTCCTCCTCGGACAGCTCGTCGAGACCGAGGATCGCGATGATGTCCTGCAGCTCCTTGTAGCGCTGGAGGATCTCCTGCACGCGTCGCGCCACGCCGTAGTGACGCTCGCCGACCACCTCGGGCGAGAGGATCGTCGAGGTGGACGCGAGCGGGTCGACCGCCGGGTAGATGCCGAGCGATGCGATCTGCCGGGACAGCTCGGTCGTCGCGTCGAGGAAGGTGAAGGTGGTGAACGGCGCCGGGTCGGTGTAGTCGTCGGCGGGCACGTACACGGCCTGCAGCGAGGTGATCGAGCGGCCGCGGGTGGAGGTGATGCGCTCCTGCAACTGCCCCATCTCGTCGGCAAGCGTGGGCTGGTATCCCACCGCCGAGGGCATGCGACCCAGCAGCGTGGACACCTCGGAGCCCGCCTGCACGAAGCGGAAGATGTTGTCGATGAAGAGCAGCACGTCCTGGTTCTTCACGTCCCGGAAGTACTCGGCCATCGTGAGGGCCGAGAGCGCGACGCGCAGGCGCACGCCGGGCGGTTCGTCCATCTGGCCGAACACCAGGGCGGCCTTCTCGAACACGCCCGACTCGGCCATCTCGATGCGCAGGTCGGTGCCCTCGCGGGTGCGCTCACCCACGCCGGCGAAGACGCTCACGCCACCGTGCTTGGACGCGACGCGGTTGATCATCTCGGTGATGAGCACGGTCTTGCCGACGCCGGCACCGCCGAACAGGCCGATCTTGCCGCCCGCCAGGTACGGCGTGAGCAGGTCGATGACCTTGATGCCCGTCTCGAACATGCGCTTGGACGGCTCGAGCGCGTCGAACGCCGGCGCGGCGCGGTGGATCTCCCAGCGCTCGATGTCGGCGAAGTCCTTCGGGTCGCCGTCCAGGACGTCGCCCCAGACGTTCCACACGTGGCCGAGCGTGCGGTCTCCCACCGGTACCGAGATGCCGCGACCCGTGTCGCGCACGCGCGTGCCGCGCCGCAGGCCGTCGGTGGGCTTGAGGCACACGGCGCGCACCCGGCCGCCACCCAGCTGCTGGGCCACCTCGGCGAGCACCGTGACCTGCGAACCCTCCACCTGGATGTCGAACTCGAGTGCGCGGTTGAGCTCGGGCAGGTGCCCGCGGGGGAACTCCACGTCGATCACGGGTCCCGCGATCGCGACGACGCGGCCCTCGACCTCCGCCTTGCCCTTGGTTGCCGTAGCCATCGTGATGCTCCTCGTGTCGTGTGGGGACGTGTGCCGGTCGCCTAGCCGACGGCCATCTCGAGCTCGTCGTCGGAGCCGAGTGCCTCGGCGCCGCCGACGATCTCCATGATCTCGGTGGTGATGGAGTCCTGTCGGGCGCGGTTCATGATGCGCGAGAGCGACTTGATGAGCTCCTCGGCGTTGTCCGTCGCCGACTTCATCGCGCGCTGGCGGAAGGCGTGCTCGCTCGCCGCCGCGTTGAGCAGGGCGGCGAACACGCGCGCCTCGACGTAGCGCGGCAGCAGCGTCGTGAGGATCGTCTCCGGGTCGGGCTCGAACTCGTAGTCGCCGCCGCTGACCGCGCTCTTGCCGTCCCCGCCGGCCACGACCTCGCGCTCGAGCGGCACGAGGGGCCGGCGCACGACCTCCTGCGTGCCCGCCGAGACGAAGCGGGTGTAGACGAGCTCCACGCGGTCGACTTCGCCGCGGGTGTAGAGGTCCACCACGAACCGGCCGATCTCCTTGGCCTGGTCGTAGCGCGGGGCGTCGGAAAACCCGGTGAATGCGCGCGTCGCGCGATAGCCGCGGAAGCGGAAGTACCCCTCCGCCTTGCGACCCACGGGCACCACGAGGTAGCCACGGCCCTTCACGACGTCGGCCTTGATCTCGCCCTCTGTCGCGCGCAGCACGCCCGCGTTGTAGCCGCCGCACAGCCCGCGGTCGGCCGTGATCGCCACGTAGCACGCCGTGCGCACCTCGGGCCGCGCACCGAGCAGCGGGGAGCCGCCCGACGCCCCGGCGGCGGCCAGGTCGCGCACCACCTCGGTGATGCGCTCGCTGTAGGGCACGGCGGCGGCCACGCGCTGCTGGGCCTTGACGATGCGTGATGCGGCGATGAGTTCCATGGCGCGGGTGATCTTCTTGGTGGCCTGCACGGACCTGATGCGCCCGCGCAGGATGCGCTCTTGTCCGCCCGCCATCGTCGGTCCGAGTCCTTCCCTGCTACTCCGTCGCGAGCGTCTTCTTGCTCGCCGCGTCGCCGAGCTCGCCGGCGTCGGTCTTGGTGGGGTCCGACCCAGCGGCCGCCGTCTTGGTGGGCACGAACGCGGCGGCGAACTGCGCGACGAGCTCGCCCAGTTCCTTCGGCAGGTCGGCCTTGGGGTTCTGGCGGATGCCCGACAGCAACGAGCCGTGACGCGAACGCATCCACTCGAGCAACTCGGTCTCGAAGCGTCGCACGTCGGCCACGGGCACCGCGTCCAGGTGACCGCGCGTGCCCGCGAAGATCGCGACCACCTGCTCCTCCACGGGCATGGGGCTGTTGAGCGGCTGCTTGAGCAGCTCCACGAGCCGGTATCCGCGCTCCAGCTGGGCCTTGGAGATCGCGTCCAGTTCGGAGCCGAACGTGGCGAACGCCTCGAGCTCGCGGAACTGCGCGAGGTCCAGCTTGAGCGTGCCCGACACGCTCTTCATCGCCTTGACTTGCGCGGCGCCGCCCACGCGGCTCACCGAGATGCCCACGTCCACGGCGGGGCGCACGCCCGACTTGAACAGCGCGTCCTGCAGGTACACCTGGCCGTCCGTGATCGAGATGACGTTGGTCGGGATGTAGGCCGACACGTCGCCCGCCTTGGTCTCGATGACGGGCAGCGCCGTGAGCGAACCGGCGCCGCGCTCGTCGCTCAGCTTGGCGGCGCGCTCGAGCAGGCGGCTGTGCAGGTAGAACACGTCGCCCGGGTACGCCTCGCGGCCGGGCGGGCGGCGCAGCAACAGGGAGAGTTGGCGGTAGGCCTCGGCCTGCTTGGACAGGTCGTCGTAGACGACGAGCGCATGCTCGCCGTGTTCCATCCAGTGCTGGCCGAGCGCGCATCCCGCGTAGGGCGCGAGGTACTTGAACGGCGCCGGGTCGGACGCGGGGGCCGCGACGACGACCGTGTAGTCGAGGGCGCCGAACTGGCGGAGCACCTCCACGGTCTGTGCCACCGTCGAGCCCTTCTGGCCGATCGCGACGTAGATGCACTTCACGCCGAGCCCGCGCTGGTTGAGGATCGTGTCGATCGCGACCGTGGTCTTGCCGGTCTTGCGGTCGCCGATGATGAGCTCGCGCTGACCGCGGCCGATCGGGGTCATCGCATCGATGGCCTTGATGCCCGTCTGGAGCGGCTCGTGCACCGGCTTGCGCCCCATGATCCCCGGGGCCTGCACCTCGACGCGGCGCGAGGGTGCCCCGACGATCTCGCCCTTGCCGTCGATCGGCTGGCCGAGCGCGTTGACGACGCGCCCGAGCATCGCGTCGCCGACGGGGACCGACAGGATCCGCCCCGTGGCCTCCACGGTCTGGCCCTCCTCGATGTCGTCGGCGTTGCCGAGCACCACGGCGCCGATCGAGTCCTCGTCCAGGTTGAGCGCGAGGCCCACGGTGCCGCCCTTGAAGCGGAGCAGTTCGTTGACCGCACAGTCGGGCAGGCCCGCGACGCGGGCGATGCCGTCGCCCACCTCGGCCACGTGGCCGACGGTGCGCGCCTTGGCCGAGGGGCGGTAGCCCTCCAATCCCTTGGCGATCGCGGCTGCGATCTCGCCCGCCGACAGTGTGAGTTCAGCCATCGTGGGTGGTTCCTTTCCGGTGGCTCAAATGAGACCCTTGACCTGGTCGAGTCGCGTCCGGACGCTGTCGTCGATGACCTCGTCGCCCACGGTCGCCACCACGCCGCCGAGGAGCGACCGGTCGACGACGGTCTTGACGTTCAAGGGCCGGCCGGCGCGGCGCTGCAGCGCGGCGACCAGGGTCTCTTGCTGCGCGGGCGTGAGCGGCACGGCGCTGCGGATCTCGGCCACCACGAGGCCGGATTCGTCGGAGGCACGCTTCACGAGCCGCTGCACGATGCCCGGCAGGTCGCGCAGGCGTCCCGTGCCGACGACGAGCGAGAGCAGCTGGGTCGTGACGTTGTGGGCGCGATCGCCCAGGAGCTTCTCCACGATCTTGAGGCGTCGAGCGAGCTCGACGCCCGAGTCGCCGAGCACGGAGCGCAACGACGCGTCCGACTCGATGGCCGACGCGACGCGGTACAACTCGGCCTCGACGGTGGCGAGTTTGCCCTCGGCGGCGGCCACCTCGAAGAGGGCCGTGGCGTAGGCCTCGGCGCGGGCGCTCACGACACGGCCCCGGCGGTGCGGCGCACGCTGTCGGCGAAGTCGTCGATGAGCGCCGCCTGGCGGCGTGCGTCCAGCGTGTCGAGCACGATGCGCTCGGCTGCGGCCGACGCGAGGCGGGCGATCTCGGCGCGCAACTCGTCTCCCGCGCGACCGCGGATGGCCGCCGCCTCGGCGGTGGCTCGGGCCTCGGCCTCGGCGGCCTCGGCGTCGGCGCGACGGCGCCCCTCGGCGAGGATCTCGGCGCACTGACGGTCGGCCTCGGCGAGCAGGCGGTCGCGCTCGGCGCCCACGTTGCCCAGCGCGGTGCGGATGCGCGCGGCCTCGGCGTCGGCCTCCCTGCGCGCCGCGGCCGCGGCGTCGAGCTCGGCTTGGATGCGCGCGGTGCGCCCCGAGAGACCCTTGCGGGCGGCGGGCCCGGCGAAGCGCCAGAGCAGGCCGAAGATGATGAGCGAGGCGAGGCCGCCGTAGATGATCTCGGCGGTCTCGGGCAGCAGCCAGTGGTGCGTCTGGGACGGATCCTCCACGGCCACCACGACCGCGAGGAGCACCTGCGTCGCGTTCACGGGCGACCCTCCGACCCCATCGTCCCCGCGACCGCGCGGCGCACCGCGGCGTCGGCGGGACGCACACCCACGGCCAGTTCGGCCATGCGCGCCGCCACCGCACCCACCGCGGCGGCCACCTGCTCGCGGGCCGCGGAGCGCGCCGCCGCGACCTCGCGATCGGCCTCGGCGCGCTGCTGCGCGATCCGCGCATTGACCACCGACATGCGTGCCTGACGCTCCGCGTCGGCCTTGGCGCGGGCCTTGTCGACGCGGCCGGCGGCCTCGGTGCGCACCTGCGCGAGGGCCGCCTCGTAGCGCGCGACCTCGGCCCGTGCCGCGTCGGTGGCCGCCTGCGCCGCCTCGTGCGCCGAACGGATGCCGTCGTAGCGCAGCTGCATCCCTTCCTTGACCCTGGGGAAGAGCCACAGTCGCATCACCGCGAAGAACACGAGGAAAGAGCCCGCCCCGAAGACGAGTTCCTTGACCTCGGGCGCGATCGGGTTGGGACCCGTGCCCGCGCCTTCCGCGGCGATGAGCAAGATCACGACGTGCATGCGAGCGTGCGACCCCGGATCAGGCGTACTTGAGGAGGATGAAGACGACGAAGCCGATCAGCGCGAGCGCCTCGGTGAAGGCGATGCCGAGGAACATCGTCGTGCGGACCATGCCCGCGGCCTCCGGCTGGCGCGCCATCGCCTGGATGGCGTTGCCGAAGATGATGCCGATGCCGACACCCGGGCCGATGGCCGCGAGGCCGTAGGCGTAGCCCGCGGACCCGGCGGCGGCGATGTTCTTGGCCTCCGCGGGGTCGGCGGCTGCCTCCGCCGCGACCTTCGCAATCTTGACGAGTGCTTCCATGTGGTGTTGCTCCTTGTGGTGTGGTGGTGGACCTAGTGCTCGGGGTGGACCGCGCCCGCGATGTACACCGCAGTGAGGATCGTGAAGATGTAGGCCTGCAGGAACGCCACGAGGACCTCGAAGCCCGTCAGGAAGGTGAGCATGAAGAACGGCAGCACGCCGAGCGGGATCAGCACGCGGTCCCGCGCCTGGATGAGCGCCTCGGAGAGCAGGGCGAAGATCACGAGCAGCAGGTGACCCGCGAGCATGTTGGCGAAGAGTCGGACCGCCATCGAGAAGGGACGCACGATGAGCGTGGAGATGAACTCGATCGGCGTCACGAGCACGTACAGGGCCTTGGGTACGCCGGGCGGGAACAGCACGCCCTTGAAGTAGCCGAGTACACCCTGGTGCTTGATGCCCTGCACGTTGAAGATGACCCACACGAGCAGCGCGAGGAACATCGGGGTCGCCATGCGCGCCGTGGCGGGCATCTGGATGAACGGGATGATGCCCGGCGCATTGCACAGGTAGATGAAGATGAACATCGTCAGGAGGAACGGCGTCCACGGGAGGCCGTCGCGGCCCATGGTCTGCATCACGATGTTGTTCTCGATGAACTCGATGGAGATCTCGGCGAGGTTGCGGCTGCCCGTCGGCGCGACCTTCGGATCCTTGCGCGAGGCGGCGAGGAACAGCCCCATGCCGATGAGCGCGGCCACGACCGAGATCATTCCCACCTTGTTGAGCCCCGGCACGAGGTCGCGCCAGCGCAAGATGGCGTTGATCGGCGGGAACTCGAAGGCGAGCACCGGGAGGAGCACCGGGCTCACGCCGCAGCCCCCCGATCGGGCCGCCCCGGGCGCAGGCCCGGGAAGGCGAGTGACATCGAGACGGCCCGCGACTCCCAGAACAGCAGCCCCAAGTGGGTCACGATGAGCGTGATGCCCAGCGTCGGCAGGTCCGCCCAGGCGGCGGTGCGCACGGCGAACACCGCCGCGCACACCAGCGCGAGTCGTCCGAGGTAGCCGAAGAGCACCGCGGCCATCATCACCGCGTACGACACCCGGGCCGTGAGGGTGATGAGCGATGCGGCGACGACGAAGTTGGCGAGCACGACCCCGAGCGCGTAGCCGGCCGACCACGCACCGTCCGCGCCGCGCACCGCGAACGCCAGTGCGACGAGCACCGGGGCCACCACGAGACCCCGCCGTACGAGGTCGCGCGTGACTTCGGCCTCGGGCGCCACGCCCGTGTCGCGCATCGCGAGGACGGAGACCTGCTCGGGTCGCAACGTGCCGAGACTCATGCGGGGCCCCGCTGGTGGGCGGTGGCGGCGCTCGCCCGCCGGGCGGCCGCGGCGTCGATGCTCGCCGCGTACGCGTAGCGCAACTTGAGGAACTGCGCGACGATCGCCCAGCAGGTGCCCACGACGGTGCACCACGGCGTGGTGCCGAGCACGCGGTCGAGGAGCAGGCCCAGCACGACGACGACGCCCACGACGGCGGCCATCTCGACCCCGCGATTCAGCTCGCGCTCGCCCGCGCCGGGCGCTCCGTCCGCGGTGCTCGCATCGCCGGTGACGCGGCGCGGCACGACACGCGAGACCCGACGCACGAGCGACACCGCCGACTCCTTTCCTGCGATCTTCCTGCGACCGGGCCGTCCTTGCGCACGACGATCCGTCGCGACGAACGGCAGGAACCGCCCGTCACACTTGTGAACGGACGCTCAAGTTAGACGAGGTCCCGAGATTGCGCCAAATTCATCGCGATCGGGGGACGCCGACGGCGACGTCCGGGTGACCGTCTCGTGAACTTGTGTCGCGTTCAGGCGTCGACGTGCGCGTCGGGGCGCGCGTCGGGGCG
>Ga0233424_10000689_pt1 | contig 38757 bp, 37 predicted proteins | sample Watercolumn_Towu_FD_181011 | JGI IMG/M metagenome (GOLD analysis project Ga0233424, IMG submission 181011) | Freshwater microbial communities from Lake Towuti, South Sulawesi, Indonesia - Watercolumn_Towuti2014_125_MG | ecosystem: Environmental > Aquatic > Freshwater > Lake | place: Indonesia...
GCGGTGAGCGCAGGCACACCGTCGCGTCTCTTCAGCAACGTCCGAAACGCCTCCCTCTCCCAGCGGGAGAGAGCCGGGGCGAGGGAGAAATCGCTCGACTCGATTCACGCCACAGCATTGGCGAAATCCCGCTAAAAACCTCGTTCATCGCGCTTAACTCCGCAGTGCGTGCAGTTCCGAATAGTGTATGCGCGCCCTCGATGGCCCCAGAACGAATTGCCGCACCCGCTGCACACCGTTGTTCGAAAAGCCAGCGGAGCGCCGCACGCAGGACAAAATGACTTCGCAGAGGATTCCACTTCCAAGCCGCACGCCGGGCACCTCGGATTTCCGCCCAGGAAGAAGAACGTGAGTATGGCGAGTATTCCTGCAAACACCACGACGCACAACCAAACCCCCGGGCCGACGACCAACCCCACCGCCACAGTGCCGATGCATGCCAGCGCACTCACATAGACGGAGCGCTCGCAGGTTCGATAGCGCTTCGCAGCAGGTTAAAACGCACGCTCGAACTGCTGTTTCTCTACCTCCGTGTATGCCACAACCGTCTTCGTTGGCGGAACGTATCGAAACTGGGAGGCGAAGCTCATAGTGCACATCAAACAGGTCTCACAACCTCCGTCCCGTCAACCGCTCGAACGCCTCGAGATACTTCGCCTGCGTCTTGGACACGATGTCCGCGGGCAGCACGGGGCCGGGCGGCTGCTTGTTCCAGTCGAGCGTTTCGAGGTAGTCGCGCACGAATTGCTTGTCGAAGCTCGGCTGGCCGCGCCCAGGCGCATACTGGTCCGCCGGCCAGAATCGCGATGAGTCGGGCGTGAGCACCTCGTCAATCAGCAGCAACTCGCCGTCGAGCAGGCCGAACTCAAACTTGGTGTCCGCGATGATGATGCCCCGCCGCCGCGCGTAATCGCGGGCGAAGCCGTAGATGCGCAGGCTCAAGTCGCGCGCGCGAGCGGCGAGGTCCGCGCCGACGAGCTTCGCCGCGGCATCGAACGAGATGTTCTCGTCGTGGCCGGTCTGCGCCTTCGTCGCCGGCGTGAAGATGGGCTCGGGCAGTTCGGCGGACTCAAGCAAGCCCGCGGGCAGCCGGATGCCGCAGACGGATTGCGTGGACTTGTATTCCTTCCAGCCCGAGCCCGCGAGGTAGCCGCGCACGACGCACTCAATGGCGAGCGGTTCGGCCTTCTTCACGACCATGCTGCGGCGGGAGAGCGAGTCGCGAACGTCGGCAGGGAGGTCGGCCAAAGCCGGGACAACCAGCGGCTCGCCCGCGCGCGCGAGGCGGTGGTTGGGGACCAGCGCCGCGGTCTGGTCGAACCAGAAGTGCGAAATCTGCGTGAGCACCTCGCCCTTGCGCGGGATGCCGTTGGGCATGATGACATCGAAGGCGGAGATGCGGTCGCTGGCGACGAACAGCAGCGCGTCGCCGAGGTCGAAGATGTCGCGGACCTTGCCGCTGCGGAGCTTCCTCAAGCCGGGGATGTCAACCTGCAACAGCGGCGCGTCGTTCATCGCGGCGATGATGCGGCGCGAGCACGAAGTTCAAAGTTCAAAGTTCGAGATTTCGAGGGCGAAGCCCGGCGATCGGATTCCGCGTGAGTCGCGGTTTCAACCGAGGCCGCAAAATCAGGATTCCCGATGCAGGCCGGGCGAATTTCGATTCACGCATCTCGCCGGTGCGCTCCTATCCTGCCGCGCATGAAAACTGAACTGCTCCAAGTTGAATTCGCCAAACCCAGCCGTTTCACCGTCGCGCCATCGCGCTTCACGCTCTCACTCGCGAACGAGCGAGACAGAGAGGAAATCTACCGCCATCGGCACGAGGTCTTTGCGCGCGAGCTTGGCCAGCATCACGTCAATGCGACGGGCCGGCTCCGCGATGCGCTCGACGAGTTCAACGTGTATCTCGTGGCGCGCTGCGATGGCGCCATCGCGGGTTTCGTCAGCATTACGCCGCCGGGCCGCGGCTACTCGATGGACAAATACGTCGCTCGCGAGCGACTGCCGTTCGCCTGCGACGCGGGGCTGCACGAAATCCGGCTGCTTACCGTGCTGCAGCCGCACCGCGGGCGCGAGCTGGCGGCGCTGCTGATGTATGCGGCGTTCCGGTGGGTCGAGTCGCACGGCGGCGGTCGCATCATGGCCATCGGCCGGCGCGAAGTGCTCGACCTCTATCTGCGCGGAGGACTCAAGCCCGCCGGCATCACGGTGCAGTCCGGCGCGGTCACGTATGAAGCGCTGCACGCGGCGGTGGCCGAAGTGCGCGCGCACGCGGAGCAACTGGCCGGTCTGCTCGACCGCGTCGAGGGCAAGGCTGACTGGCGGCTGAACTTTCCGTTCCGCAAACCCGCGTCGTGCTTTCACGGCGGCGCGTTCTTCGACGCCATCGGCCCGCGGTTCGACGCGCTGGAGTGGCACCGCGCCATCGTGAACGCAGACGTGCTGGACGCGTGGTTCCCGCCGTCGCCGAAGGTGCTCGCCGCGCTGGTGGAACATCTGCCGTGGCTGCTGCGCACTTCGCCGCCGACCGGTTGCGAGGGGCTCATCGAGACCATCGCGTCCGCGCGCGGTGTCGCGCCGGAGAACATCCTGCCCGGAGGCGGTTCGTCGGACCTCATCTTCCGCGCACTGCGGCACTGGCTGACGCCTGCATCGCACGCGCTCATCCTCGATCCGACTTACGGCGAATACGCGCACGTGCTGGAAAAGGTCATCGGCTGCACGGTGGACCGGCTCACACTGTCGCGACAGGACGGATTCACGGTGGATCTTGCGAAGCTCGAAGCGGCGTTCGCGGACGACTACGACCTCGTGGTGCTGGTGAACCCAAACAGCCCGACCGGCCGGCACATCCCGCGCGCCGCACTCGAGGCGTTGCTCGTCCGTGCGCCGCAACGGACTCGCGTGTGGGTGGACGAGACCTACGTGGAATACACTGGCGCGGGCGAGTCGCTCGAAGCGTTCGCGGCGCGGTCGGAGAACGTCATCGTGTGCAAGTCCATGTCCAAGGTGTATGCGCTCAGCGGCGCGCGCGCGGCGTATTTGTGCGCGGGCGCGCATCAACTCGAGGCGCTGCGGGCCATCACGCCGCCGTGGGTGGTGAGCCTGCCGGCGCAGGTCGCGGCGGTGCGGGCGCTGCAAGACACGGATTACTACGCGGCGCGGTATGAAGAGACGCACCGGCTGCGTGCTGCGCTCGTCCCGTCCCTGCGGCGGCTCGGGCTCGACGTGTTGCCCGGCATCGCGAACTTTGTGTTGTGCCACTTGCCGGAGGATGGCCCGACTGCGGGCGAAGTTGTGACGCGCTGCCGCGCGAGCGGCGTGTTCCTGCGCGATGCGGGCGCGATGGGCTCGCAGCTTGGCATGCACGCGTTGCGCGTGGCGGTGAAGAGCGCGACGGAGAACGCGCGGATCGTCGAGGCGATTGCCCGGTCAATTCGGGGATGAAGCGGCGGGCGGCACCGCCGCCTCGACACTTCGCGAAGCGCTCTGCTAGCGTCGCCGCGTGAATTTCCTCGTCACCGGCGGGGCGGGCTTCATCGGGTCGCACGTGTGCGAGCGGTTGTTGCGCGACGGGCACTCCGTGTGCGCGTTCGACGACTTGAACGATTTCTACCCGCCGGCCATCAAGCAGGAAGCGTTGCGCGGCTTGCAGGCGCTCGCGCTGCCGTTCACGTTCGTGCACGGGGACATCACGGACCGCGACGCGGTGGAGGAGCTGTTTGCGAGCGAGCGATTCGATCAGGTCGTTCACCTCGCGGCGCGGGCGGGCGTGCGGCCGAGCCTGGCGGAGCCGGCGCTCTATCAGCGTGTCAACGTGGAGGGCACGGTGAACCTGCTCGAAGCGGCGCGCGCTCGGGGCGTAAAGAAGTTCACCATTGCCAGCTCGTCGTCGGTTTATGGCGTGAATGCGAAGGTGCCCTTCTCCGAGAGCGACCCCATCTTCAGCGCGATTTCTCCGTATGCGGCGAGCAAGCTCGCGTGTGAAGCGCTCGGGCATGTGTATCACCACGTTCACGGCTTCGATGTGGCGATGTTGCGGTTTTTCACCGTGTATGGCCCGCGGCAACGGCCGGACCTCGCCATTCACAAGTTCGCGTCGCTCATCCTCGCGGGAAAACCCATCCCCGTCTTCGGCGACGGCTCGACCGCGCGCGACTACACTTACGTGACGGACACGCTCGACGGCGTGCTCGCGTGCACGCGCAAGGAGTTCGGCTTCGAGATTTTCAACCTCGGCGAGTCGCAGACCGTGACGCTCTCACGCCTCATCGAGTTGCTCGAGGCGTCGCTCGGGCGGAAGGCCGTCATTGACCGCCAACCGTTGCAGCCGGGCGATGTGCCTGTGACGTTCGCGGACATTTCGAAGGCGCGGGCCCGGCTCGGTTACAACCCGCGCGTGAAGATCGAGGAGGGAATCTCGAGATTCGTGGAGTGGTATCGCTCGCAGGGCCGTTGAGCGGGACTCCGGCCGCCGCAGCCCACCAAAGTTTCCACGCGTTGACATCCGGCGCCGAACGCGCCACAGTCCGCAGCAATCAAGCTGTCGCCATGCTGCGTCATCGCACCCTTCGCCAAACCGCCTTCACGTTGATTGAATTGCTGGTGGTCATCGCGATCATCGCGATCCTGGCGGGCATGCTCCTGCCCGCGCTCGCATCCGCGAAGAAGAAGTCCCACACGGCCAAGTGCATGTCGAACCTCAAGCAGTTCACGACGGCGGTGCAACTCTACATTGACGATCACGAGGACACGCTGCCGGGCGCCTGCAACGACGGGCAGACGGCAAGCTACGTGCGCAACACGGGCGTCAATATGTTCACCTACGCGAACCCGGCGGTCTTTTATGTCGCGCGCTACCTGAGCCTGCCCGCGCCCAGCGCCACGCGCGTCAGCCCCGCGGTGATGGTTTGCCCGGGTTTTCGCCGGGATGCCCCGTTCATTAACAACACGGGCATGACCAACCGCGTTCCTTACCGGCTGAACCCCACGGGCATCTTCGCCCCCTCGCGCGCCGGCAACCGGCCCTTCGGCAGTCCGGCGGGCACGAACGTCCTCGGTGGCACCAACACCTTCCTCACCCCCATCAAGATGGCGCAGATCAACCGGCCTGCCGCCGAGTGGGTCATCACGGATGTGGACAAGATCAACACGCCGCTCGGCACGCCGCCGCTCACGAACTCATGGTGGGGCCAGTTGCCGAACGAGCCCGTGCACGGCAACCGCACCAATTCGGTGGCCTCGTGGTTCGACGGCCATGCCGAACTCAAGAAGACGGCGTCGAACATCCGCTGATGCTGGCGGGCGGTGAGTTTGCGGTAACACGCGCCGGCTGTGCGTCGGTATTCCAAGAGAGTGAACCTTTGAACAACAGTCGCCGCCAGTTTCTCCGCACGGCCGCGCTTGGCGCGGGAACCCTGAGCCTTGGTCGCGCTCCGCTGCAGGCCGCCGAACCGAAAGCCCCGGCCAAAGCCGCAGCCGCCACGAAGGCCGCGCCCAACTTCGCCAAGCCCGCGAAGATGAAACTCGGCACGGTGACCTACAACCTCGCGAAGGACTGGGACATCGAGACCATCATCAAGAACTGCACGGAGGCGAAGTTCCAGGGCGTCGAGTTGCGCACCACGCACGCGCACAAGGTCGAGGTGAACCTCTCCAAGCAGGAGCGCGCCGATGTGAAGAAGCGCTTCGCGGACTCGCCCGTCGAGTTGATGAGCCTCGGCAGCGCGTTCGACTACCACACGCCCGACGCGTCCAAGCTCCGCAAGGACATCGAGGCCACCAAGGAATACATCATCCTCGCCCACGACGTCGGCGCCAGCGGCGTGAAGGTCCGCCCCAACGACCTGCCGCCGTCCGTGCCGGTGGAGAAGACGCTCGGGCAGATCGGCAAGTCGCTCCGCGAACTCGGAGAATTCGCCTCCGGCTACGGACAGCAGATCCGCGTCGAAGTGCACGGGCGCGGAACGTCCTCGCTGCCGCACATCAAGACCATGATGGACATCGCGAACCACAAGATGGTCGGCGTGTGCTGGAACTCGAACCCGACCGATCTCGACGGCGACGGCTTCGACCACAACTTCAACCTCGTGAAGAACAAAATCTTCACTGTCCACATGCGCGACCTGCACATCGAGGACTACCCATTCCGCAAGCTGCTCAATGGCCTCAACGAGTCTGGCTATCAGGGCTACTGCCTCGCGGAAATCCCCGACAGCAAGGACCCGGTGCGCGTGATGAAGTATTACCGCTCGCTCTGGCTGGCCTATCAAGGGCTGCTCTAGCCGCCTGCATCCGTCGCGGCTTCACAAACGGACGAGTGCCTCCTCCGTCCGCAGGTCAGCGAGGAGTTCGCGAACAGTCTTCGACTGCCCCGGCAGCACGAGGTCCGGGGCAATCTCGCACAGCGGTTCCAGCACGAAGCGCCGCAGGTGCGCTCGTGGATGCGGCAGAACAAGCTGCTCGCGGTTGCGCCTCTCCGCGCCGAAGCAAATCAAGTCCAAGTCCAGCGGGCGCGCCTCGTTGAGAACCTCCTTCGGCTTGCGGCCGAATTCCCTCTCCAGCGCCTGAAGTTTTGCGAGCAGCGACTCGGGGGTTTCGCCCGGCTGCGTCTGAAGACCGACGACAGCGTTCACAAACATCGGTGAACCGGGCGGGCAATCCACCGGCGTGCTCGACCAGAGGGAGGAGATCAGAAGCTGCGCGTCCGAAAGCGAACCGAGTTGGGAGATTGCGCCGGGAACGATGTGCGCGGAGTCACCGAGGTTCGAACCCAGCGCGATGAAGGCTACTGGTTCACGGTCCGCATTCCGCATTCCGCGTTCCGCATTCACTTCAACCCCAACACATCCTGCATGTCGTAGAGACCCGGCTTCTGCGCGACCACCCACTGCGCGGCGCGCAGGGCACCGCTGGCGAACGTGTCGCGGCTCGCGGCCTTGTGCGTGAGTTCAAGCCGCTCGCCGTTGGTCGCGAAGATGACGGTGTGGTCGCCCACGACGTCTCCGCCTCGGAGCGAGTGCATTCCAATCTCCGCAGGCGTGCGTTCGCCGGTGATGCCGCTGCGGCCGTGGCGGAGCGTTTCCTTGAGTTGCACCTTCCGCACGTCGGCCAGAATCTCGGCGAGAGTCGCTGCGGTGCCGCTGGGCGCGTCCTTCTTGAGGCGATGGTGCATCTCGACGACTTCGAGGTCGAAGCCGGGGCCGAGAATCTCCGCAGCCTTGCGGGTGAGCCAGAAGAGCGTGTTCACGCCGGTGGAGTAGTTCGAGGCCCACACGATCGGAATGTGAGCAGCGCACGCCCGGATCGCGACTTTCTCGTGCGCGGCATGGCCGGTCGTTCCGATGACAAGGGCCTTCTTGTGCTGCTGGCAGATGTGGGCAAAGGCGAGCGTGGCGCTGTGAAAGCTGAAGTCCACGACGACGTCCGCCGCCTCGATGTGCGGCGCGAGGTGGTCGCCGATGTCGAGCTGCGCGGCAACGCGCAAGCCGGGATGCTGCAAGGCGCACGCGACAAGCGTCTGGCCCATGCGGCCCTTTGCGCCGGTGACGATGACTCGTGTCATGCGGTTCCTTTCCGTTTCGGCAGCGCCGGCAGCGTCACTCCAGCAGCCCGCACGCCCTCATCGAGGCCTTGAGTGTTTGGCGATTCGCGGGACTCATCGGCACGAGCGGCAGGCGGTATTCCTCCTCGATGGCGCCCATCATGGCCAGCGCGGCTTTCACCGGGATGGGATTGGTTTCGATGAAGAGGTCCTTGAACAGCGGGTAGAACTTCGCGTGGAGCTTGAGGGCGGCAGCGGGGCGGCCCGCTGCGAACTCGCGGACCATGCGCGAGACCTCGCGAGGGATGACATTGCTCGCCACGCTCACGACGCCCTCCGCGCCGACGCTCATGAAAGGCAGCGTGAGCGAATCGTCGCCGCTTAGGATGGTGAACTTCGGCCCGAGCGCGGCGCGAAGCTGGCTCACGCGGTCGCAAGAGCCGCCGGCTTCCTTGATGCCGACGATGTTCGCGCACGCGGCGGCGAGGCGCTTCACGGTGTCCACGGCGATCTCGACGCCGCATCGGCCGGGGATGCTGTAGAGCACGATGGGCAGCCGCGTCTCGCGCGCGATGGCGCGGAAATGTTCGAAAAGCCCCTCCTGCGTGGGCTTGTTGTAGTAGGGCGCGACTTGCAACGACCCGTCCGCGCCGGCTTCCTCGGCGGCCTTGGTGAGGTAAATGGCTTCGCTGGTGGAGTTGCCGCCGGTGCCCGCGAGCACTTTCACTCTGCCCGCGGCGGACTTCACAGAAAGTTCAACGACCTGAATGTGCTCCTCGTAGCCGAGCGTCGGCGATTCGCCCGTGGTGCCGACGGGCACGATGCCGTCCACGCCACCGCGAATCTGCGCCCGGACAAGCCGGCCGAGCGCGGCTTCATCGAGCTTTCCGCCGCGCTTGATGGGCGTGACGATGGCGGTGTAGGTGCCGGTGAACGGATTCACTGGACTTCCCCGATGAGGAGATTTTTGGCCGCCAAATGCGCTTGCACGCGCTGCAATGCCTGCGCGGCCTGCTGCGCGCCCTCGAACTCGAACTCGTGGGCGTCAGCGCCGGTTGCCATGCAAAGCGACTCGTCCTCCACGCTCACGGCTTCCACGTGGGCGATGTTGATGAGCGTGTCCTGGACCTTGATGAACAGCGGCACGGACATAAACGGCGGGACGTTCGGGGAAACCGGCGGCTTTGGCCAGCCTCATTTTCATCGTCGCCGTCCGCTTTGCACTCCGCTCTCCGCGCGCGTCGCCTGAAGCTGCTGCGAGCGGGAGGAGAACGGCAATCGAGAGTTGGTGGAAGCTCAACCAAACTTGTCGCGCGGTTCAGCGCCACTCGTTCAAGCCGCGTTCATCGGAGGAAGTCGTCGAGACGCCGAGCCGTTCGAGCGCTTCGCCCACGAGATAGAGAGAGCCGGTCACGAGCACCAGCGGCTCGGATGCGAGCGATTGCAAACCCTCGTGCGCGTTTGCATGAAGCGTCACGGTTGCGGTGGGGTTTGCTGCGAGGCACGCCGGCTTCAAATCCTCGGGCCGGGATGTGCGTCCACTCGCTACCGGCACGAGCGCGATGCGGTCCACAAGCGGCGCGAGGCGCCCGCACATCGCGGCGCAGTCCTTGTCGGCGAGCATGCCGAGCAGGAGCGCAGGCTTGCGTCCATCCGCGACTTGCGGAAGCGCACGGGCGAGCGCGTCGCATCCCGGCACGTTGTGCGCGCCGTCGAGGATGAACTGCTGTCGCGGCGTGCGCACCGTCTGCAACCGTCCCGTCCACTGGACCGTGGACAGTCCGGCGCGAATCACCTCGTTGCCGACTGGAATCACGTTCCGCAGCGTTTCAACGGTCGCGACTGCGAGCGCGGCGTTCGATTGCTGGTGTGTGCCGGGCAGTGCGAGGTGAGTGGTGAGAGGTAGGAGGTGCGAGCTACTCACGACCACGAGTGGCGAGTCCAACCGCTGCGCTGTCGTCTGGATGACCTCAAGCGCCTCGCGCGAGTCCGTCGCCGTGAGCACGGGCACGCCGGGCTTGATGATGCCCGCCTTCTCGGCGGCGATCTTCGGCAGCGTGTCGCCGAGCCATTGCTGGTGGTCGAAGCCGATGTTGGTGATGACGCTGGCGAGTGGCGTCACGATGTTTGTCGCATCAAGCCGGCCGCCGAGTCCGGTTTCCCAGACGACCAGCTCGCAGCGTTGCTCCGCGAACCAATGCAGCGCCATCACGGTGACGACCTCGAAGAACGTCGGGTGCTGCTGCGCCTGGAACTGCGCGAGCAACGGCTGGAGTTCTCCGACAAGTCTCACCACGTCCGCCTCCGGGATGAGCTGGCGGTTCACCTGAATCCGCTCGCGGAACGACACGAGGTGCGGCGAGGTGAACAACCCGACGCGCAGCCCCGCGTGCCGGTAGATGTTCTCGAGCATCGCGCACGTCGAGCCTTTGCCATTGGTGCCGGCGACGTGGATGAAGCGCAGCCGTTCGTGCGGATTGCCCGCCAACGCCGCGAGTCGGAGCGTCTTCTCCAGCCCGAACTTCGCGCCGAAGAGCCGGAGCGAGTAGAGGAACTCGACCGCCTGACGATAACGTGTTCCTTCACCGCCGCTCATTCGATTGGCGTTTGACCTCCTTTAGAGCACTGTGAACCACATCGTGGGCAGCGTCCCACTCATACCGCCTTTGAAGCGCCTGCTCCAAGTCAGGGATCGCACTCTTTGCTGCGAACCCCATTTCTCCGAGGCGAATGGCGGCTCGGTAGGCGTGGAATGGATTGGAGCCGCGCAGGTTCTCGATCAGGATCGCAAGTGTTTGTTCAACCCGAGCAGGCTCGATTTGCCAGAGGGCAAACGAAGCGTCCAATCGCAGCAACGGATCGCCATCTTCCAAGGCGGAAACCAAGGCCGGAACGGCAGCTGCAGCATTAGATCTAAATTCTCCAAGCGCTTGCGCAGCCTCCGCGCGATCCAGGGCACGTCGACCTGCATCTGCAACGTAGGCCGCCATCGCGTGGATCGTCTCACCCGTTGGAGGTTCAATCTTGGCCAGTGTTCGGCGCGCAGAACCATGCGCGATTGAGTCCTCCGCCAAGAATAGCTCGATCAGCCGTGGCACCGCGTCGCCAGCCGCTTTCGCACGTGATCCCAAGGCAGAGGCCGCAAACAGTTGGACTTTGGCCTCAGGCCGGTTCAGTGCCGTGATCAGAAGCGGCAGCGCGACTTGGTCGGGCACGTCGATCTCAAGAAATCCACGGGCCGAAGCGATCGCCGCTTCTACGTCAGTCCCCTCGATCGCTTCCTTGAGGACCTGCATCACCATCTCCGTTTGGCGATCGATTTTGTGGAAAGCGATGGCCGCCGCGACCCGTAATCTCCCCGATCGCGACGCAATAACGTCCGTCAATGCAGACACCGCTCCCACTCCACGGGGTCCAATCTGACCCAGCGTCCAGAGTCCCGACTCGGCTAGTTCTACATTCCATTGCGGGTGGCTGGAATTGGTCGCAACATGGATCAGGTCGGGCACGGCCGATTCCGCGTCGGGGCCGATGGCTCCGAGGACGATGACTGCGCGAAGAAGATGGTCCTCCAATGCCGGCGTGTTTGCAGGCAATCGGAGGACCTTCATCAAGTCGGGCACAGCGTCCTTGGCCAGTGGTCCCATCTGCTCCAACGCACCATAGGCTGACGCTCTGACGGAGTATTCCCTGAGAATTGGCGGGTCGAAGCGATTGGCAAGTGTCGGGAAGGTGGATGTGAATCGCCCCCACGTAGCACTGATGAAACTGTCGCGATACCGTGTCTTGCGGATGAGAAATGGCACGGCAGGCTGACCGATGGCTTTGACGGCCTCGGCCAGCTTCCATGATGGTCCCAGGTCATTTCCGCGGACCATGCAAGCTTCCCGAAACCACTGCTCCAGCGACTTGCCGTCGTATTCGGGACTTTCCTTCTCCGGCCAAGCGAGAAATCCGACAACCAGTGCGACCGCGACGAAAATCCAAACCGGACGACTCAACCCACGGTGCTTTCCGGTTGCAACCTGCGGCGAGCCTGACAGGTCGAATTCCACCTCGCACTTCGGCGCAGAACCCCGCGATTCTCGGGCCAAGCGCGGCGCGAAGCGGCGGACGTGCTCCTCGTTTGCCCGCAAGGCGTCTGCTGCGGAAAGGCGGGCGGAAAACCGGTCCATTCCGCTCCAATCCGGGAAGACCAGCTCCGCATGCTCAGTCTGGCTTGCAGGCGTGTTTGAGCTTTTCATGCAATTCGGCGGTCCCAAATTCCGCCACAACGTCGCGCCACGGCGTTTCCGACGGGTCGAGCCGGTTTGCCAAAAACAAATGTATCAGGTCATCCGCGTCCCTCACAACCCTTCCCGCGTGCCCGTGCCGGATGGCATGGCACTTCATCGCCACCAAATGCCGGAGCGAGACCACGGGCGGTTGTGTGGGGCCCAGCGGATTGGGCACGGCGTCGGTGTGGAGCTTGGCGAACGTCTGCTCGTTCGTGAACATCAGGTCCAGCGCTGAACTCTCCCCGCTGGGAGGATTGAATTGAAGGAACGTCGGCCCCTCATGGAAAGTCGTGAAGCCAAGCACTGTCAGGAGCTCCACCCAAGCGTCGCGGTCCGCCCGGCGCACCACCAAGTCCACATCGAACGTGGAACGTTGATAGCCGTGGACGATGACGGCATGACCACCTGCGAGCAGGCACTGGATTTTCTTTTCTCCCGCGCGCGCGACGATGGTCTCCAGCAAGCTCACAGCGGCTTCTGGTGGAGGTGCTGGTGCACGGCGGCGATGAAGCCGCGGAAGAGCGGGTGCGGCGCGCTGGGCTTGCTCTGGAACTCGGGGTGGAACTGGCTCGCGATGAAGAACGGGTGGTCCTTGAGCTCGATGAGCTCGACGAGCTTGCCGTCGGGCGACGTGCCGCACAGGAGGAAGCCCGCGTCCTCGAACTGCGCGCGGTAGGCGTTGTTGAACTCGTAGCGATGGCGGTGGCGCTCGTGGATGACGAACGAGCCGTAGAGCTGCCCCGCCTTGCTGCCGACCTTGAGCTGGCACGCCTGCGCGCCGAGCCGCATCGTGCCGCCTTTCTTCTCCACGTTGCGCTGCGCGTCGAGCAGGCAGATGACGGGGTGCTTCGTGTTCTCGTCGAACTCGGTTGAGTGCGCGCCTTTCAAGCCGAGCACGTTGCGCGCGAACTCGATGGTGGCAATCTGCATGCCGAGGCACAGGCCGAGATACGGCAGCTTTTGTTCACGTGCGTATCGTGCCGCAAGGACCTTGCCCTCGATGCCGCGCTCGCCGAAGCCGCCGGGCACGAGGATGCCGCCGAGGCCTTTCAGGATTTTATCCGCGCCTTCCTTCTCGATTTCCTCGGCTTCGATCTTTTCGATCTCCACGCCGCAGTCGTTCGCGACGCCGCCATGCATGATGGCTTCGTAAACGGATTTGTAAGCGTCCTGCAGCTCGATGTATTTGCCGACGACGCCGATGCGGACGCGGTGCTGCGGGGCGACGAGCTTGCGGATGATGTCCTGCCAGTGGGCCATGCTCGCGGGCGTCGCGTCGAGGTGGAGCAGGCGGCACACGAGGTCGTCCATGCGCTCGCGCTGGAGCATGAGCGGCACTTCGTAGATGGTGTGGTCCACGTCCTTCTCCTCGATGACGGCGTCGTAGGGGACGTTGCAGAAGAGGGAGATTTTCTGCCGCAGTGCCTTGTCGAGCGGGCGCTCGCAACGGCAGACGAGCACGTGTGGCGCGATGCCGATTTCGCGGAGCTTGGCGATGCTCTGCTGCGTGGGCTTGGTCTTGAGCTCGCCCGCCGCCTTGATGAAGGGCACGTAGGTGACGTGGAGGAACAGCACGTTGCCCGAGCCCGCCTCGAGCGCGAACTCGCGGATGGCCTCGAGGAACGGCAAGCCCTCGATGTCGCCCGTCGTGCCGCCAATCTCGGTGATGAGCACGTCGGCCTTGCTCTGCTCGGCGATGAGGTGGATGCGTCGCTGGATTTCGTCCGTGACGTGCGGGATGACCTGCACGGTCTTGCCGAGATACTTCCCCTCGCGCTCGTTGTTGAGGACGGTCTGGTAAACCTGCCCACTCGTCAGGTTGTTGAACCGCGTGAGCTTGGTGTTCGTGAAGCGCTCGTAGTGGCCGAGGTCCAGGTCGGTTTCCGCGCCGTCGTCGAGCACGTAAACCTCGCCATGCTGGAACGGGCTCATCGTGCCCGGGTCCACGTTGAGGTAGGGGTCGAACTTCTGCAGCGCGACCTTGAAGCCGCGGTTCTCAAGCAGCGTGCCGAGCGCGGCCGCCGTCAGGCCCTTGCCCAACGAGCTGACCACGCCGCCGGTGACGAAGATGTATTTCATCGCGAATGACGAATGACGAATGACGAATGACGAGTGAATGACGAAGCACGAAGCACGAACACGCGCCAGTGCGGCAGCACGGCATTCGTCATTCGGGTTTCCTTCGTCATTCGGATTTCGTCATTCGTCATTGCCGAGTTCGCAACAGCGCTTCGACCCGACCCACATCGCCGGGCACGTCCACGCCCACGCTGTCGTAATTCACCTTCACGACGGCGATGGGGATGCCGTTCTCCAGCGCGCGCAACTGCTCGAGCTTCTCCGCCGTTTCGAGCGGCGAAACCGGGAACCGCACCAGCCGCAGCAACGTCTCGCGCCGGTAGCCGTAAATGCCCAAGTGCTTCAAAAACGGAAACGCCGCCAGTTGTTCGGCCACGGGCCGGCTGGCGGAGTCTCTCAGATACGGAATCGTGCGCCGGGAAAAATATAGGGCGCGCCCCGCGGCGCTGACAACGACTTTCACGACGTTTGGGCTTTCGAATTCCTCATCGCTGCGCAGCGGCGTCGCCGCGGTGCTCATTTCGCAGTCCGCGAGCGCGCCGGCCACGGCGTCCACCACTGCGGGGTCCATCAAAGGTTCGTCGCCCTGGATGTTCACCACCGCGTCGCACTCGCACCGCGCGGCGACCTCGGCGATGCGGTCCGAGCCGCTGGGGTGGTCCTCGCGCGTCATCTCCACACGGCAGAAGCTCCGCGCTACGGCGGCGATGCGCTCGTCGTCCGTGGCGACGATCACGTCCGCAAGCGACTTCGCGAGCCTGCACCGCCGGACCACGTGCTGCACGAGCGGCCTGCCCGCGATGGGGTGCAGCGGCTTGCCGGGAAACCGCGTCGAGGCGAACCGCGCGGGAATGATGCCGAGGACTCGCTTGACCGTTGTTGGGCGTGGTTCGAGGAATCGGGCAAGTCGTGCCTGCAATCGCTCAAGCCTGGATGGTGCAACTTCTCCAATCACTCCGATGATTTCATGAGGAGCATACTCCGCGAGGAACCCAAGTCGGATGAGGGAATCCCTGTCGAGCCCGCTTTGGTCAAAGTCAGGGTCGCTTCGAAGGAATGGGTCGTCGAAACCTTGAACTTGGTGGCGGACTTGCGTGGTGATGCCGCAAACGAGCAAGTCATGGAACGGCGGAACAAGCCGCAATATCACCGCCGGCCGCGGCTTGACCTGGCCGTCAGCTTGCGGCATCGGAACGAGGATGACCTCCCCTTCTCTCACTTGATGAGCGGACGCTCACGAATAACAGCGTTCGAGTAATCCGGTTCGTCGTCGCCATAGGCCCGCGCGAGCGCGGCTTGTGACGCACGGCGCCACGCTTCGCGCTCTGCCTCCTGCATGTCGTCCGGAACGATGGTCACCATGAGGTGGGCGTCGGGCTTGATCGGATAGGGCTCATCAAGGCAGATGTGCTTGCCGTCAAAATGCGCTTTCAGTGTTACGGCATTCATGGTGGCGAATGGATACCCTAACGCGGGGTCGAGAGCAAGGCACGAGCCGCGGAGCGGCGCGGGAGCGCCACGTGCGGGTGGCTGAATGTCGCTTCCACATGCAGTGTCCAAGTCACGCCGCTGACCTGTGCGGTCACTCCGATGACACCTCGACCTCAGCAACCGTTCCGATTTCGCAACAAGTCCTGCCTCGCCGCCATCCTCCTGGTCGCTGCTGCGACCGCGTCACTCGCTCAAACCAAGTTCGCCGCCATCCGCGAGGAACTCCGACCGGAGAACTATCGCGTCAACTCGCCGGTCGTCACCGCGTGCATCGAGGGGTTGGTCGTGGCGGCGGATGGCAGGTCGCGCCCGAACATCGCGAACAAGGGCGTGGCCATCGCAGTCGGGCCGGATGCGGCCGTGTGCTTCGACACCGACCTGCTCCGCATGAGCGCGGCTTGGACGAGCCCCGCGGGCTGGGAGACAAACGTCATGAAGGTCCAGCGATTCCTCGCCGACACGTATCCGGGCTGGGCTGGGCGGTTGCTGCAACTCAGCGGTGTCACCTTCGATGGCGGTCATGGCGGGCACCCGATGATTCGCGGGCCGCAGTCGTTCGCGACGAAGACGCTTCCCGGCTGGGCTGACGCGAACGGCGAGTTCAAGGACACCCGCACCGAACCTTATGGTCCGATCCCCGAAGCCCACGCGCGCTGGAACGGACTCTACCTCGTCGGCGACAAAGTGGTGCTGCACTACACCGTGCTCGGCACGAAAGTGTGGGAGCAACCCGGCTTCATCGAGCGCGATGGCGTCGCGGCGTTCACGCGCACGTTCAAAGTCGAGTCGCCAAAGGCCGACCTCACGCTACTCGTCTGCGATGTCGAAGGCGCGGCGGGCAAGGTCGAAGGCGGCATCGCCTCGCTCGCGTCGACGACGCACACGACACTCGCCGGACTCACCGGTGCGCCTCGCGGCGCGAAGCTCACCGCGGACAACGGCCGCATCACGCTTACGATTCCCAAGGGTGCGCCCGCCTCGGTGTTCCGGCTCACGATCGCAAAGCTCGACGGCGAATCCGCGCCCAAGTTCCCCGCACTTCTCGCCGAACCCGCGCGGATGGCGGACTTCGCGAAAGGCGGACCTGCACGTTTCCCGCAAACCGTCACCACCAAGGGCAAACTGGCCGCGAGCAGCGCGCCCGACGGTGCGTTCGTCACCGACGTGCTCACCGCGCCGGTCGAGAACCCCACGCACCGCCGCGTGCGCTTCGGCGGCATGGATTTCTTCAGCGACGGCAAGCGCGCCGCGCTCAGCACGTGGGACGGCGACGTGTGGATTGTCAGCGGCATTGATGACTCGCTCGAGAAACTCGAATGGCGGCTGTTCGCGACCGGCGGCTTCGAAACGCTCGGCCTCAAGATTGTCAACGATGTCATCCACACCAGCGGCCGCGACCAGATCACGCGCTACCACGACCTCAACGGCGACGGCGAGGCGGACTTCTACGAGAACTTCAACAACCAGATCACCAGCTCGCCGGGATTCCACGAGTTCGTGTTCGACCTGCACACCGACGCGCAGGGCAACTTCTACACCGCCAAGGCCGGTCCCGTGCGCGGTGGCGGGCGCGGCTTCGGCGGTGGCGGTGGCAACGGAGAGGTTTCGCTTCACGCCGGCACGGTGATGAAGATTTCGAAGGACGGCTCCAAGCGCGACATCTTCGCCAGCGGCGTCCGCGCGCCCAACGGCATCGGCGTCGGGCCCAACGGCGAGGTCACCACCGGCGACAACGAAGGCACGTGGGTTCCGATGTGCCCGATCAACTGGGTCAAGCCCGGCGCGTTCCTCGGTGTCGAGGACCTCGCGCACGGACTGCCGAAGGACTCCTTCGCGCAGCCGCTGTGCTGGCTCGACAAGCCGTGGGACAACTCCGGCGGCGGCCAGGTGTGGGTCACGAGCGACAAGTGGGGGCCGTTCAAAGGCGACCTGCTGCACACCAGCTACGGACAAAGCGCGCTGTATCTCGTGATGAAGGAGTTCATCGCCGGCCAGCCGCAGGGCGGCGTGGTAAGGATTCCGGTGCGCTTCACGTCGAGCGCGATGCGCCCGCGCTTCAACCCGCGCGACGGCCAGCTCTACGTGGCGGGCTTGCGCGGCTGGCAGAGCAATGCCGGACAGGAGACGGGCTTCGACCGCGTGCGCCACACCGGCAAGCCCGTCTATTCCGCGAGCGGGCTGCGCGTGTCGAAGGACGGCGTCGCGCTCACCTTCACGCAGCCGCTCGACAAATCCATCGCCGAGGACACTGGAAACTGGTCCGGCTCGCGGTGGAATTACAAACGCACGAGCAACTACGGCTCGCCAAAGGTTTCCGTCGCCGACCCCGCGCGCAGCGGCACCGACTCGCTCGACATCACCGCCGCGAAGCTCTCCGCGGACGGCAGGACCGTGACGCTGACCATCACCGACTTGAAGCCCGTGATGCAGCAACACCTCAACTTCAAGCTCAAGGCCGTCGACGGCACTGCCATCAACCAGCAGGTGTTGCACACGATCAACGCGCTGCCTTGAGGGGGTCGCTTGACCGTCCGGGCCCTTCGACTAAGCTCCGCGTGGATGATTGCGATCCTCGAACCGCTCATCAAATCGCCCCAACTGCCCCGGCACTTCGCGCAGTTGAAGGATCTCCTCGCCGACGAGCGCCGGCGGCGCGAGGAGTTTTACGACGCGATCACCGAGGACGGGAAATGGGAGTTCATCAACGGAGAAGTGATTATGCATTCGCCCGCCGAGTTCGCGCACACCGAAGCCAGCCAGTTTCTCAACCGCATTCTTTCGCATTATGTGGACCGGCACGACCTCGGCGTGGTGACCTGCGAGAAAACCCTCGTCTGCCTCGCGCGCAACGACTACGAGCCGGACCTCTGCTACTTCAACAAGGCCAAGGCTGCGCGCTTCAAGCCGGACCAGATGAAATTCCCCGCGCCCAACTTCATCGTCGAGGTGCTTTCGCCGAGCACGGAGGAACACGACCGCGGCGTGAAGTTCGAGGACTACTCGGCCAACGGCGTCCGCGAATACTGGCTGGTGGACTCCGCCCGCCATGTCGTCGAGCAATACATGCTGCGGTCGGGCAAGTATCACCGTCACGCCACCATCAAGTCCGGCGAAGTCGCGAGCACCGTCATCGCGGGACTGCGGTTTCCGTTGCGCGCGATTTTCGACCGTGCGGCCAACCTCGCCGCCATCCAGAATCTCTGACCGCGCCCACCGCCGCGCCTTCTGCATGAACCCACGCCGCCGCCGGACGCGAGGCGCCCACGCGTTTGCCATGATCGTCGCCACTGTCGCGGCGAGCTTCTTGGGCAGCGCGGGCGCGCAAACGCCGGCGAAGCCAGAACCCGGCTTGCTCCTGCGCTTCGAGGCAGCCGGCAAGTCCGACACCACCGCCGCGCCGAACGTCGCGCTGCACGTTCCAGCGGACCAACCAGCATCGCTGTTTCTCGCGCCCGGCAAGTTCACCGCGGAGTGGACCGGCAACATCGTCGCGGACCTGAGAGGCGACTTTCTGTTCCGCGTCGAGATGTCCGGAGGCGAGTTCAAGCTCGACATCAACGGAACCAACCTGCTCAACGGCGCGCACACCGGACCGGGCGTGTCCGTGCACACGCTCGACAAGCCGTTCCGGCTCGGCAAGGGTGCGAACGCGCTGAAGGCTTCGTTCACTTCCATGTCCGGCGACGCCACCGTGCGCTTGCTGTGGTCGGAGCGCGGGGTCATCTGGGAACCCATCCCGCGCACGATGCTCACGCGTGCGCCTGCAAATGCCGCGCTCGCACAGGCGGAAACGCTGCGGCTCGGACGCGAGCTGTTCTTCGAAGCGCGCTGCGCGAAATGCCACGCTGTCGCCGGTGCGGACAAGGGCGCGCCCGAGCTCGCGATGGATGCGCCCGCGTTCGACGGCATCGGCTCGCGGCGTCACTTCGCGCGCACCGCCGCGTGGATTCTCGACCCGAAGTCGCAGCGCGCGACGGCGCGGATGCCGAAGCTCCTGCACGGCCCGACCGCGGCGGCTGATGCCGACGCCATCGCGGGTTTTCTCTCCTCGCTGCAATCCGCGCCCGCTGCGTCTGCCGCGGAGCGCAGCGACGAACTGGTCGAGGCCGGCAAGCAACTTGCCGACAAACTCAAGTGCTGCGTCTGCCACGTCGTCCCCGGCAACGAGCCCGAACTCGGCAAGCTCCCGCTCGATCACGTCAACGCCAAGTTCCCGCCCCGCCGCCTCGCCGAGTTCATCCGCAATCCCGACGGCCACTTCGCGTGGACGCGCATGCCGCGCTTCAAGGTCACCGACGACGAGTCGCAGCAGCTCGCGGCGTTCCTCAGCTCGGGCGCGCCGATGGTCAAGCAGCCCGGTCCGCCGGCCGACCCCGCGGTCATAGCGCGCGGGAAACAGCTCGTGCAATCCACCGGCTGCCTCAACTGCCACACGCTCAAACTCGACAACACGTTCAAGGCAAAGCCGCTCGCCGAACTCGCCACGAAAGCCGGCTCCGGCTGCCTCGCCAACGAGGCGAACGCGGGTTCGCGCGCGCCGCAGTTCCACTTCAACAACACGGAGCGCGCAGCACTCACGGCCTTTCTCGCGACGGACCGCAGCGCGCTGCTGCGGCACGAGCCAGCCGAGTTCGCCGTGCGTCACTCGCGCCTGCTCCAGTGCAACCAGTGCCACGGACAGGTCGAGGGCTTCCCGCCGCTCGAGCGCGTCGGCGGCAAGCTCAAGCCCGAGTGGATGACGCAGCTTCTCGCGGGCACGCTGACCTACAAGCCGCGCCACTGGCTCGACCATCGCATGCCGGCCTTCGCGAGCCGCGCCACCTTGCTCGCGCACGGGCTCGCGATGGGCCACGGCTACGCGCCCTCGACCGCGCCGGAGCCGCCGCTCGACAACGGGCTCGTGCCCGTTGGCCAAAAGCTCATCGCGGTGGACGGCGGCTTCTCCTGCGTGTCGTGCCACAGCGTCGGCGGGCAGAAGGCGACGCAGGTGTTCGAGGCGGAGGGACTGAACCTCGCGTATCCGGCCGAGCGATTGCAGCGCGCCTACTTCGACCGCTGGATTCTCAACCCGTTGCGCATCGTGCCGACGACGAAGATGCCGGTCTATTTCGACGACGACGGCAGGAGCCCGCTCGCGGACGTGCTCGGCGGCGACACGAAGAAGCAACTCGACGCGCTCTGGCACTTCATGCGCCTCGGCGACAAGGTCACGCCGCCGCCCGCGCAGTGAATCGCGCCCGACCCGCTCGACAGCCGTCACTCGCCCGCAGGTTCCTTTTTGAGCAGGTGCCCGTCCGCGTTCACTCGGATGTGATACTTGCGCCCGTTCATCGTCACGTCCGCGCCATACTCGACGGTCTGCATTTCGACTTCGAGGATGACACCGCCGCGCGCGAGCTTCTGGAACGCGGCCTTGATGGGCGCGGGCAGGTCGTCGAGGCGCAGCGGCTTGCGGTCTTCATCGCGGGCGCGCAGTTCGATGTTGCGCAGGTTGCCTGCCGCGTCGCAGCGCACCATGTATTCGCGGCCGTCCATGCTCACGGCGGCCTCGTAGATGAGCCGGCCGTCCTCGTGGCCGCGGCTGAACTCGAGGATCTTCGCGCCGCCGGTTTCGCGCTGGATGAGCGCCTTCACAGGCGCGGGAACCTCGATGACGATCTGGTCGCCGGCGGGCTTGTCCTGCGCGTTGAAGTTGAGAGTGAACAGCGCGGCGGAGAACACGACCGCGCACAGCATGGGAACGGCGGGTTTCTTCATGTCGCCGAGGCTACCAAACGCGCCCGTGGCCGTCGAACGATTCCTTGCCTGCTCTGGATTTGCCTCGCGCCAGCACACGCCACACACTCCCGCGCATGGAATCGTCGCCAGACCATCTCGCCCAGCCCATCACCTCACTCGCGCGGCAGGACTTCACGGCCCTGCCGCAGGACCTCACCATCGCGCAGGCGCTCGAACACATCCGCACCACGGGTGTCGGCGAGAAGATCATTTACTTCTACGTCGTGGACGGCGACGGACGCCTCGCGGGTGTGCTGCCGACGCGCCGGCTTCTCACGGCGGCGATCGACCAGCGTGTGCGTGACATCATGATCGAGCGCGTCATCGCCATCCCGCACACGGCCACGGTGATGGACGCTTGCGAGCTGTTCCTCTGCCACAAGTTTCTCGCGTTCCCGGTCGTGGACGCTCAGCGCATGCTGGTGGGTGTGGTGGATGTCGGGCTGTTCACCGAGGAGGTCGTGGATGTGTCGGAGCACGAGCGGATGGACGACGTGTTCCAGACCATCGGCTTCCGCGTGGCCGAGGTTCAGAACGCCTCGCCGGCGAAGGCGTTCCGCTTTCGCTTCCCGTGGCTGCTCGCGACCATCGGCAGCGGCACGTTGTGCGCCCTGCTTGCGGGCGCGTATGAGGCGACGCTGGCGGGCAGCCTTGTGCTCGCGTTCTTCCTCACGCTCGTGCTCGGGCTCGGCGAAAGCGTCAGCGCGCAGTCGGTCACCGTCACGGTGCAGGCCATCCACGGGCTGAAGGTGTCGTGGGCGTGGTTCGCGCGCGCCATCCGTCGCGAACTGGGCACGGCGGGATTGCTCGGCCTGGCGTGCGGCGCGGCGGTGGTGGCCGTGGTGTGGTTGTGGCGCGGCGCGATGACGCCGGCGCTTGTCATCGGCGGGAGCGTGGCGGCGAGCGTGGTGACGGCGAGCCTGCTCGGGCTGTGCATCCCGGCGGCGCTGCACGCGCTCAAGCTCGACCCGAAGATCGCCGCCGGTCCCATCACGCTTGCCGTGGCGGACATCTTCACGTTGCTCGTTTACTTCAACCTCGCAAAGGTCGCGCTGTAGTCCGATGCACCCGCTGCTCCACGAGGTCGCTACCGCGCACACGCCCGAGTCGCTCGTGGCGCGGCTTGCGGGCGAGCGCGGCGTGGTGCTGTTGAGGAGCCGTGGATTCGATTCGCCGCAGGCGCGTTATTCGTTCATCGCGGCGCGGCCGTTCCTGACGTTTCGCTCGTCCGGCTCGCGGTGCGAGACGGCGCGCGCTGGTGAAGTGAGCGCGCAGTTCGGCAACCCGTGGCACGTGCTCGACGCGCTGATGTCGCGCTACGAACTGCTTGACGAACCGGACCTGCCGTTCCCGCTTGGCGGCTGCTTCGGCTACTGGGGCTACGATTTGAAAAACTTCGTCGAGACCAAGCTCGCGCGCCACGCCGTGGACGACCTTGAGTTGCCCGACTGCCACGTCGGTTTTCACGACAGCCTCGTGGTGTTCGACCATCGCCTCGGCAAGACGTGGATTGTCGCGACAGGTCTTGGCGCGGACGGTTCGCGCTCGGAGGAACGGGCGCGGAGGCAGGCGGAGTGGTGGCGGGAGAGGCTGGCGGAGAGCGTTCCGTGTTCCGTGTTCCGTGTTCAGACTGGGCGCGTAGCCAGCGCCGGTGTTGAGTCGAACTTCACGCGAGGGCAGTTCCTCTCGCGCGTCGCTCGCGCGCAGCATTACATCCGGCACGGGCACATCTATCAGGTGAACCTTTCGCAGCGGCTCACGACGCCGAGCGTGTTCACGGGCTGGGAACTCTTCGAGCGGCTTGCGGGGGTTTCGCCCGCGCCGTTCGCGGCGTTTCTCGATTGCGGCGATTTTCAAATCGCGTCGTCGTCGCCGGAACTCTTCCTGAGCTTGAGCGGCTCGCACATCCTCACGCGGCCCATCAAGGGCACGCGCCCGCGCTCCGCGGACCCGACGCGCGACGCGCAGCTCACCTACGAGTTGCAGACGAGCGCGAAGGAAATGGCCGAGTTGGTCATGATTACCGACCTGTTGCGCAACGACCTCGGGCGCGTGTGCGAGTTCGGCAGCGTGCAGGTGCCGGAGCTGGTGCGGCTGGAGCGCTTCGCGCAGGTGCAGCATCTGGTGAGCACGGTCGAGGGACGGCTGCGCGCGGACGTGACGCACTTCGCTGCGCTGGCGTCGTGCTTCCCCGGCGGCAGCATCACGGGCGCGCCGAAGTTCCGGGCGATGGAGATCATTGACGAGCTGGAGCCGGTGACGCGCGGGCCGTATTGCGGGTGCCACGGCTACCTCGGCTTCAACCGCGAGAGCCAGCTCAGCATCACCATCCGCACGGCGGTGCGCACGGCGGAAGCGACGCACTTCAACGTCGGCGCGGGCATCGTGGCGGACTCGGTGCCCGAGGCGGAATACGAGGAGACCCTGGCGAAGGCGCGTGGGTTTGTGGCGGCGGCGGGAATCCACGAATGGACACGAATGGACACGAATGAGCGAACGCGGGACGTGGCGCGCGAGTCGTGAAGGTGGACCGCGAGTGGACGGAGGTGCGCGGAGAACCGCCGTCCGAGGTCAGGCCGGTGCTGCGCCGCCGGACTCGATTTCGCGCTTCAAGTCCTCGAGATCGCCGAGAAGGCACTTTTTCATTCCGCCCATCATGAGCGCGCCGAGCGGGGACATGAGCTTGGCGAAGAACGTCACCGGCTTGACGACCATCGAGACCTTCACGAGCGTGCCGCCGTCCTCGGGGATGAACTCGAACGTGGTGCGATACTTCGCTCCGCAGGACTCACAGCCGACTGCGTAGCTCTTGCCGACCGACCACCAGACAAACTCGAGCTTCTCCGTCGCCTCGCGGCCGAACATCATGCGCGTTTCGCGCCACTTGGTTCCGAGGCCGACGTTGCCCGAAGTGAGCACCTCGACCTTCTTGATGGCCTTCACACGTCCGACCCAACTGCGCACGTCGGATGCGAGCGCAAAAACGGTTGCGGGCGGGGCGTTAATGTGGAGCGAGACAGTGCAGGGAGCCATGGGCAGCAATTGGGTTGCTGCGGAACCATCACCCAACCGCCGCGCCGGTGGCGAGGCGGAATTTTTCCGTGCGTTTCTCCGTGTGACGCTGCGCGTCAACGCTTGTTCTCCTTCGCGGGCGGCGCAGCGGGCGGGGTGCCCGGCGTGACGGTGAGCCAGAGCTGGTCAATCTGGTTGAGCAGCAGGTCGCCGGGGATGGGGCCGGACTTGAGGTTGAACGCGGCGGCGCGCGCGCGTGGCGGTTCGGAGTCGCGCACGGTGACAATCGCTTGAATGGGAAAGCCGCCAAGCTGCGCCATCTCGGTGGCGACGGTGGCGAGCTTCACTTCGCCGCCCTTCGCGGGCACGTCCACCGGCGCAACGCGCACTCCATCGGGCAGGCCCGAGACCGACGCGACTAGATTGGTGATGCCGCCGTCGAGTTGAGTGACGGAGATGGAGAGCGTGTTCGTCAGTCCGCGCCCGACCGCGAGCATATGGGCCGCGGCCGTCACGCGGAAATCCGGGCGCGGTGGCCCGATGTCGAGCCGGTAGCGATAGTCCGGCGCGCCCTTGTGATACAGGTCGCCGACAGCCACCACGAAGCGGCCGTCCGCGGGCGCGGTCCAGTTCAGCGCCGGGTCATGCACACTCGTGGTCGCGTCATCCGCGAAGGCAAGCTGCTTGCCATCGGCGTCCTCGACGCGGAGCCACGGGTCGAGTTGCGACTGCAACGCGGCGCCCTGAAGTTGAAAATGGAATCGGTCGCCCTTCTTCGCGGTGAAGGCGAAACGGTCCTCGTCGCCCGGACGTTCGATGCGGCCGCTGACGAAGCACGGTGCGACCACGGGCTGGGCATTGGCGGCGGTGTTGTTCGGTTCCGATTCGAGAGTTTCCGGCGCGTCCCCGAGTTGCACCACGAGCGGCCGGTCCACGCAGGCGGGTGCGATGAAAGTGGTGTCCGCGAGCGGAGTCGCGGTGGAGGCGTTCACAACCTGGGCGGATTGTGCCGGGTCGAGATTCCATCCGAGCAAACGCACGTTTGAAGCGCGCCCGCGCTGCGCGCCCGCGGGCAACGAGCCGACGGCGAGCGGGCCGTCGGTGAGCGTGAGGCGGTAGATGCAGGCGGCGCTGCCGAAGAGCTGCACGTCCGCCGCGGGCGGGTATTGCCACGCGGCGACCTGCACGAAGTAAGTGCCCGCGCGCTCGATGCGCACCGCGGCGAGCGGGTCGAGATTGTGCGTGTCAATGCCCGAGGCCAACTTGGTGCCGCGCTCGTCGAGGATGTGCAGGAACGGGTCCATCGGCGAGCCGAGCGCGTAGCCGTCCACGCGCGCGACGAGCCAGCGCCCGGCCTCGACGCGGACGGCGAACGAGTCCACATCGCCACGCTTGTCGAGCCGGCCATTCACGACGACCGGCAGCGAGGGGAGCGCCTGCGCCTGCGCGACGCTGTCGTTGGGCTCCTTGTCGGCAACTTCGCCAAAGCGCCCAATCATGAACGTCCGCGCGTCGGTCGCGCCGTCGCCGTTGTGCGCGCGGACGAAGTGCGGGCCGATGGGAGCGTCCTTCGCGATGGTGACCGTGAACTGGCCGGAGTTCGTCGTCGGAGTGAACTCGACGCCCGGACAATCAATCCACACCTTCACGGGCCACGGCTCGAATCGCCCGGTCGCGGTCACGGTAAAAGTTGCGCCGAGTTGTCCGCCCGAGGGAAAGAGGTTGTCGAGAGTCGGGACCGCGGCGCGGGCATTTGCGAGTGTCGCAACAAACGCGGCCAAGGCGAGCGAACGGAGGCGACGCACCGACGGCGAGGTTGCCAATCCTAATCCTAATCTAAATCCTAATCCTAATCCGCCGGATGTTGAAGGATCAGGATTAGGATTTAGATTAGGATTAGGATCGCGATCGTGAAGGGGAACGTGAGAGCGGGAGTTCACGGCGCGAGGCGAGATGGTCCTGCGCGATCCTCGCGACACGGATTACGCGAAGAGTTCCTTGATGGGCTCGCCGCCATTGACGAGCGCGACGGGCCGGCCGGTGTTCGTGTGCAGCACCTGATGCGGGTCAATGCCCAGCTTCGTGTAAAGCGTGCAGGCGAAATCCTCGGGCGAGTGCACGCTTTCGTTGGCGTAGGCGCCCTTCCAGTCGGTGGCGCCGAGCACCGCGCCGCGCGGACAGCCCGCGCCCGCCATGAAAATGGACATCGCGTGCGGCCAGTGGTCGCGCCCACCGCGCTCGTTGACCTTCGGCGTGCGCCCGAACTCCCCGAGCATCAGCACGAGCGTCGAGTCGAGCAGTCCGCGCTGGTCGAGGTCGGTGATGAGTCCCGCAAGCCCTTGATCAAGCTTCGGCATCGCGGATTCCTTGAGTGTCTTGAAGATGCCCTCGTGATGATCCCAGCCGCCGGAGTAGCAGGTGACCCACGAGACGCCGACCTCGACGAGCCGCCGCGCGAGCAGCAATCGCTGGCCGAAATCCGTCATGCCGTAAAGCTCGCGCGTTTTCTCGGGCTCCCGCGAAACGTCGAACGCAGCCTGCGCTTCGCGCGAGGTCACCAAATCCACTCCCTGCCGGTAGAATCCATCGAACCCGAGCACCGGGTCCTCGGCGGCCTTGTCCGAAGTGCGCTTGAGCTTGTCGAGCGACTGGCGCAACTGCTCGCGCTTGGCGGCGCGGCCTTCGCTCACGTCGCCGGGCAGCACCACGTCGCGCACCTTGAAGTTGGGCTGGCTCGGGTTGCCCGTGATAAGGAAGGGCGCGTGCTGCGCGCCGAGGAAATTCGGCCCCGACGAGCGCGACTCGCTCGGCGTGGTGACGTAGGCGGGCACGCCGTTGCGCACGCCGCGCGCGTGCGACACGACCGAGCCGAAGGACGGATGAAACGTGACGAATGCGCCGCATCCGACGGGCACCGGCGTGGGCGCGCCGGTCATCATGTAATGGTTGCCGCCGCCGTGGTTCGGGTCGTTGTGGCAGATGGAGCGCACCACGGTGAACTTGTCCGCGGCCGCCGCCAGCCGCGGGACCGTCTCGCAGAAGTGCGTGCCCGGGACTTTCGTGGGGATGGACTTGAATTCGCCGCGGATGTCGGACGGCGCCTCGGGCTTCGGGTCAAAGGTTTCGTAGTGCGTCGGCCCGCCGTCGAGCCAGATCATGATCACGCGGACATCGTCGGGACTGACCTTGCCCCGCGCGGCTGCGGCTTGGGCACGCAGCCGAAGAATGTCCGTGAAGCCGAGCCCGAATGTCGCGCCGAGCCCGAGTTGCAGGAAGTCACGGCGCGCGATGCCGGCGCAGTTGCGGTGAATCGGGCTGCTCATGCATTGAGAGACTCAAGCATGGACGGGCAGTGAAGTCGAGAATTCATCCAGCGGCGGTCATCCTCCGAACAACTGGTTGACCTTGCGCCACACGAGCGTGGCGGCTTCGCGCGCGGCCGGAATTCGGAGAAGGAAGGCGAGCACTCCGTAAAGCGTCGCCGCGCATGTGGCCGGCACGAACACCGCGCCGAGTTGGTCCTCGAGCCGCGCGTGGCCGAAGCGCTCCTCCCAGAGCCACTCCATTCCCCACGCGAGAGCGCCCGCGGCGGCGGCGATGGCGATGTTCGGCCCGAGACTGCGCCGCAACCCGCCGAGGCCGAGGTGGTCGAGCCGATCGCGCAACGCCAGCAGCAGCAGCCACGCGTTGAAGCCCGCGCTCACGGTGTTGGCGACGCCGAGCCCGCCCTGCTCGAGCCCGAGCCCGCCTTTTCCGCGCGGCAGCACCATCCAGAGGGCGAGCACGACGTTCGAGAACAGGCACACGAGGCTGATCTTCATGGGCATCGTCGTGTCGCCGAGCGCGTAGAAGGCGCGCGCGACGATGTTCACGATGGAGAAAAACACCAGCCCCGGCGCGAGGCACCGCAGCGCGAACGCGGCGCGCACCGTGGCGTCGGGCCCGAAGCGGCCGTGCTCGAACAGCAGCCGCACGATGGGCTCGGCCAGCACGAACAGCAGCACAGACGCGAGCAGGTTCACGAAGATGATGTAGCCAAGCCCCTGCCGCAGCGTGGCGCGGAACTCGTTGAAGTTCTTCTTCACCGCCAGCCCCGCGAGCGTGGGCAGCAGGTAGGTGGCGAGCGACACGCCGAACACGCCCTGCGGCAGCTCCATCAATCGCACCGCATAGTTGAACGACGCGACAATCGGCGCATCCACCCAGAACGCGACGCCCTGCGTGACGAGCACGTTGATCTGGAACGCCGCCACGCCGATGGTGCCGGGAATCATCTGCCGCACCACGCGCCCGACCGTGTCATCGGCCCACGGCCACACCCATCGGAAGCGGAAGCCCTCGCCGCGCAGCGTGGGAATTTGAAACGCCGCCTGCGCCGCGCCGGCCACGAGCACGCCCACCGCAAGCGCGAAGATTTGCTCCTCGAGCCTCTTGCCAAGGAACGGCGTGAACCAGAGCACGGACGCGATCATCACCACGTTGAGCATCGTCGCGCCGAGCGCCGGGATGAAGAAGTGGCCGCGGGCGTTGAGGATGCCGATGAACACCGCGGCGACGCACACGAGCAACATGTAGGGGAACATGATGCGCAGCAGCTCGAGCATCAGCCGCGTCTCCTGGTCGAGCGCCCGCGACTTGAGCGCGGTGGTGATGCCGAAGATGGCGCCCGCGATGAGCAGCACCGAGACGATGACCAGCGTGGTAAGCACGGCGTTGGCAGCGCGCCAGAGGGTGGCAGTGTCGGCCGTGTGCTCCTTTTCCTTGAGGATGGGGATGAAGGCGGCCGTGAGCGCGCCTTCGCCGAGCAGCCGGCGGAAGAGGTTTGGAATCGTGAACGCGAGCACGAAGGCGCCCGCGACCCATCCGTCCCCCATGAACCGCGCGTAAACAATCTCCCGCACCATTCCCAGCAAGCGGCTGGCGAGCGTGGCCGCGCCCATCGCGCCGGAGGACTTCAGCATCTGGGACATTGCCGCCGCGAGGCTATGAGCCGCGAAAGCAAGTTCCAAGTCCCGAGTTCCGCGCAGGAGTCCTGAATTCCGAGTTACCCGATTCCGCGTTGCGCGGGACCGGGCAGCGACGGGCGCGCGGTGCGAAGAGCCGGATTACAGCTGGCCGTCATCGGGCGGGCGCTTGCCCTTCGGTCCGCCATGGCCGCCCTTCCTGCCTCTTTTTGCCAAACTCCTCGTTCTCTTTGCCCTTCTTCCCGAGTTCGTCTGGCTCCATGCCCTTGCCGCCGAACTCCGGCGGGGCGCCGCCCTTGCGGGGGTCCTTGCCGGTGAGCCGGCCGATTTGGTTCAGGGCCGGGTCGTAAATGCGCCGGTCAAGTTCCTCGCTGCGCAGCGCGTCGGGGAACTCGGACCACATGTGCACGCTGTGCGGGCCCATCCGCGGTTCCTCGGCGGTCATGCGCTTGGTGAACTCGTCCATCCTGGCCCCCACCGCGGCGCCGGCCGCGATCGCGGCGACCTGCACGGGCCGGAGCAGCACTTCGCCCGGCTTGAGAGACGCCTTCGAGATGGAGAGCAGCTCGTTGACCAGATTGCTCATGTGCTCGACCTCCTCGCGCAAGTCCTCGATGTGCGCCTGCTGGCGTTCGTCCGCGCGCTGTTCGAGGATGCCGATGGCCATCTGCATGGCGCGCGAGCGGCGAACACACTTCGTGCGCGATGTCACCGAGGAATCGCTTCTGGCCGGTGGCGAACCCCTCGAGCCGCTCGCCGAGCGCGTTGATCTGTCCGCCGAGCTGGCCGAGTTCGTCGCGACGCCGCGCGTCCACCCGCACATCGAACCGCCCGTCCGTGATTTGCGCGGCGGCGGTGGTCATTTGCGACACGGAGCGCGTGATGCCGTGCGCTAATGGCAGGCAGAACAGCGCGCTCAGCAACACCACTCCGCCCGCGGCCATGAGCCACGGCTTGAAGTCGAAGAACAATCCGCCCGCGGTGAACGACTCGGAGCGCGTGAGGAAGACCGCCGGTTCAGGCCCGCGTCCCGGCGCGCGCACGGCCATGAACAGGCCAAGCCAATACGCCTCGGGTTCGCCGGCGCGAATGAGGAACTGATTGTGCACCGGCGCCGCGCCCGGAGTCATTCCCGGCCCCGGCGGGAGGCGCGGAGCGCGTGGCCAGCGGGCGGCTCGTCATGGCGTGCGCGAGACTATCACAGCCCGCCCCGGTGGCGCGCTTCTTTACACGGGCTTAACAAGAAGTCCGCGCCCGCCACACACGGGCTTTACAGCGCGGGCCTTCACTGGGGCCATGAAAACACCCCACTCCATTCTCCTCGTGGATGACGACCCGTTTGTGCTCGAAGTGCTCACGCTCGCGCTTCGCGAAGTCCCGGGCTGGACAGTGCTCGCGTTCGCCTCGCCGCTGGACGCGCTCGACGCGTGCGCCGCCGAGCCGCGAGCCTTCGACGTCGTCATCACCGACTACCTGATGCCCGCGATGAACGGCGGCGAATTGGGCCGCGCCTGCGCGCGCTCGCGCCGGACGTGAAGACCGTGCTTATCAGCGGGCACGCGAGGGCGTTCGCGGGAACCATCAGCGCCAGCTTCGACGCGGCGCTCGCAAAGCCGTTCCTGCCCTCGCAACTCGTCAAGCTCGTCGCGCGGCTCGACGGCCTGCACGGCAGCGCTCACGAGTCCTCGGACGCGCTCGCAGCCGCGTGAGCGCGCCGGCAGCCGATTATCGCTTTCGACGCGGCGTCGTGGCATGATCGCCGCCGTCACCGTGCATACCCATCCATGACCCACCTGCAAACGCGCCCTCTGCCCATCGGTCTTGCGAAGTTCATTCTCTTGTCCGCAGTGGGATTCCCACTGGCGGCCGTCCACTCGGAGGACTGGCCTCGATTCCGCGGGCCGGACGGGGAGGGCATCGGACCCGCCCGCATCGAATCGGTGGCCGCCGCCGCGAGCGCGTCCGTGTTCCCCGGCGCGGACCTCGTGGCTCGTGCGCGACCTGTGCCGTCGCCGGAGCCGCAGGCGGGTTCCGCCGCACAAAACCGCGTCACCATCACCATCGAGGGCGACCGCCGCGTGATTCGCGCGAACGGTTTGCCGGACCACGCGACGGGCCCCTTCCCGAACCGCGGCAACCCGAACCGCATCAGCGCGCAGAGCTACGAGTTCCGCGTGCCGCTCAAGCCGCAGGCCGCCACGCGCGCGACCGCGCTGGGCATGCACCCGTTCGGCGTCGCCATCAATGGCGTCGTCTTCGACCCCGGCGCGACCGAGTGGTGGCGCGGCGACCGCGCGTGGCAATACGAGCCGATGCTGTTGAACGGCCGGCTCGGCGCGGACGACAGCAATGCGCACGTGCAACCGGGCGGCGCCTACCATTACCACGCGATGCCGGCGGCGTTGCTCGCGCGGCTCACCGCGGGCAAGCCCGCTTCCGCGCTCGTCGGCTGGGCGGCGGACGGCTTTCCCATTTACGGCGCGTGGGACTTCACCGACGCGAAATCCACCAACAGCCCGCTCAGGAAAATGACCTCGAGCTATCGCGTGAAGAAGGGCGACCGCCCCGGCGGGCCGGGTGGCAAACACGACGGGTCATTCGTCGCGGACTACGAATTCGTGGCGGGCGCGGGCGACCTTGACGAGTGCAACGGACGGTTCGGCGTGACCCCTGAGTTTCCCGAGGGCACCTACCACTACGTGCTCACGGAGAACTGGCCCTACATTCCGCGGCTCTATCGCGGCACGCCCGACCCGAGCTTCTTCCGCGGCGGTCCGCCCGGAGGGTTTGGCGGTCCCGGCGGCAAGGGCGGCCCGGGCGGAAAGGGGCCGCCGGGGAAGAAGGGAAAAGGGCCGCCGTTCGGGGAAGCGAAGTGAGCGTGTGACCGGTCGGAAAACGCTCAACGCCTAAGCCCCAGCCTCCAAACTCCCCAAATCTGCGGACAACCTATCGAGGCGCAACAGTTAGGCCACGAAATCATATCACTCATTCGGTCCGTCTTTCGATGACCAATCCTCGTCGTCTTCTCCTCCCGCCTGTGACAATCGGCCCTCCGTGAGAAATATCCGCATCTGCTGGCCAAAATTGGCGTCCATGAAAGACGCAGCATCCAAGTCCTCCTCTCGAGCATTGTGTTTTGATGGCCGGAACACGCCACAGCGAAAACAATAACCGCCCCGATAGGAATACTCGCCGCACTTCGGGCAGGTGTCTGCTAAAACTGTGCCGTGTTGGTCCATAAACGATCGGTCTGGCCGAACAGTTTAGTCAACCGCTGTCCGTGCGGTTTTATTGGCTTGGCTCACGGCACGCGATTGATGGCCGGGTCGCTCGATTCTCGACACTCAACTTCCAACGGCCAAGCTCGCTGCCCGGAAGTTGGGCGTTCGATGTTCTCCGCCCCTACTTGCTGGCCGTCGTCTTGGCCCCGCGCTGGCGCGCTTCGACTTCCTTGATGAGCGCGTCAATGTCGCTGTCCAAATCATCGCCGGGGTCGCCGATGCGCTTCTGGCGCAGGACGCCCTTCTCATCCATCACGAAGATGGACGGCCAGCCCTTGATGTTCCACGCGGTGGAGATGGGGCCGCCGGTGCTGCCGTCTGAGAAACACCGGAAGTTGAGCTGCTCCTTCGCGACGACCGACGCAAAGCGCGTCTTGTGGTCGCTGTTCACGCCGAGCAGGACGAAGGGACGGTTCGCGAATTTGCGCACGAGCGACCGCTCGTGGCCATACATGCCACGGCAGGGCGTTCACCAATCGCCCCAAAAGACGATGGCCACCACCTTGCCCCGGTAGTCGCTGAGCTTGAACGCCGCGCCCGTGTGGTCCTCGCCCGTGATCTCCGGGACGACCTTGCCGAACGCGACGGTCTTGAGCGTGTTGAGTTCCTTCTTCGCCTTCCCGAAGTTGGGCGAGTCCGAATACTTCTCGATGACGAGCGTGTAGAATTTCTCCGCCTCGGCCGCGGTCTTGAGCGACGCGGGCATCTCGTCGAGCCGCGCGAGCCGCTCGGATTCCACATAGAGCCAGAGCGCGAGGTTGTAGGCGGCGCCGGACTGGATGGATCGGCTTTGGTTCTTCGCGAGGATGGCCCGCAGGCAGCGCGCCGCGGCGTCGGCATCCGAATCGCCGAGCATGCCGAGAACGGAGCCGGCCTTGTCGCTCGCGGCGTGGTCCTTGGCATACATATCGGCCGCGTCCTCGAACTCCTTGCCAAGCTGGACGGTGTTGATGACCCACGCGAGCGCCTCGGCAGCGGCGGGATCCTTCGCGTTCTTCGCCGCGAACTCGAGCATCTTGGGCGCGAAGGCGTCGGCCTGCCGGCGCCCGGCACGGGCCTGGCGCATCAACTCGGCCAGTTCCTCCGCAGGCGTGGCCGCGGGAAGCTGGGATGCAGTGGCGAAGGTCAGCGCGAGCGCGGAAAGCAGAGCGGCGCGGAGCACGGTGGATTTCATGGTGCGGAGCGTGGACGACCGCCCCGCAAAGCGCCAGCGCGAAAGTGACGGGCAGGGCACGCGGGGAGCGTCGCACTTTCCTGAACGCCGGTTCTACCTTCGGTGCCGTTCTCCCTCACCCCTACCCTCTCCCGCTGGGAGAGGGAGGCGCTCCGGACGGTGCTGGCGATTCGGGACGGTGTGCGTGCTCTCACCGCGTTCGATTCCACCGGGTGACGGGCGACGATTCCCCCTCTCCCTCGGAGGGAGAGGGCCGGGGTGAGGGTGAGAACGTGCGAAGTTCACTGGGCTGCGAATCCACCTTCTCCCGTTGTCCTGCAAGAGACGGAGGTGCGGCTGGTCACCCGGACAATCCGCGAGCGCATGGCGATTTCAGCCCGCGAGAATCGCGGCGAGTTCCGCGTGGCGCGCGACGACGCGGTGCGCGCCCGCTTCGCGCAGCGCGACTTCGGCGAACGACGTCGTGATGGCGATGACGCCCATCCCAGCGGCGCGCGCCGCCTGCACGCCGGCGACGGAATCCTCGACCACGCAGCACGAGCCCGCGGGCACGCCGAGCCGGCGTGCGGCTTCGAGGAACACGTCGGGCGCGGGCTTGCCATGCGGCACATCCGACGCGCTCACTACAGCGTTGAAATGCCGGCGCAAACCGTCGAGCGCGAGTGCGGCTTCGATGACGCCGTGCGGCGAGCCGCTCGCAATGGCGAGCTTGCAACGCTGTGCGAGCGTTGCGACGAGCGCGGGCACGGCATCGAACACGGGCATGGTTTCGCGCAGCAGACCGAGGAAGCGCTGCTGTTTCCGGGCGACGAGTTCGTCGAGCGCCTGCTGCGGCGAGTGCTTCGCCACGAAGTCTCGCCAAAGCGTCACGTCCGACTTGCCGTAGTAGTCGGCAAAGCGGATGCCGTGCGTCGCGCCGAAGCCCAGCTCCGCGAACACCTCGCGAAAGGCGCGCTCGTGCACCGGCTCGCTGTCCACGATGACGCCGTCGAGGTCGAAGATGACGGCCGGCGGGAATCTCCAATTTTCAATTTCCAATTTCCAATTGTCGGAAGTCATTGGGTGGCTTTTGCCGATAGGCAATCGGAAACGGGCACTTGGAATTGGCAATTGGAAATCCCTACCCCACTTCGCCGAACACCGAGCCCGAAGGCCGCTCGACGAGATGCAGCAGGTTGCCCTCGGGGTCCTTGAAGAACAGCACGCGGCCGCCGCCGCCCGCGGGCTTCGGCGGGTCGGCGAACTGCACGCCGCGCGATTCGAGCGCGCGCTGAGCAGGCTCGATGGCCGCAACGCGCAGCGCCACATGACGCCAGCCCGCAAGCGCATTGTCCGACACCGCGGAGAGCGAGGATGCCGCGGGATAGAATTCGACGACCAGCCCACCGGGAAGTTCCACGAACAACGCGGGCGGTCGCTGGCCGTTGTCGAACACCACCCGCCCGCCAAGCACGCGCACATACCAGTTGGCCAGCGTCGCCGTGTCGCGCGCCGGGAGTCCGATATGTTCGGCGGAGAATTCAGGACCGTCCATGCGCGGCGATGAAACGGGCAGTCCGCCCGGCGGGCAACTGCAAAGTGCTGGACCGAACCGGTCCGGCGTTTGAGTTCCGCCATTCGTAATACACTGACGCAATTTCGCGCATGTTCAGCAAAGACTTCAGAAACACCCCTCACCCCGTCCCCCTCCCCTCATCCGATGAGGGGAGAGGGTGCCCGCAGGGCGGGTGAGGGGTGCTGCCGTTGTGGTTGCGGCACCAGCCGCGCTAGGTCCATTCGTGTCCACTCGTGGTTTAGCGCCGGGTCTGCCATTGCCAAACCCGCGCCCCTCCCGCAGAGTTCACGCGAACCGCGGCCGGAAACCGCGCCGACGCATGGCCGATTACAAAGTCCAGTTCGAGGTCTTCGAAGGCCCGCTCGATTTGCTCCTCTACCTCGTCAAGAAGGAGGAGGTGGACATCTGCGACGTGGACCTTACGATGCTCGCGACGCAGTTCATCGAGCACGTCAAGCTCATGCGCGAACTCGACCTCGACATCGCGGGCGAGTTCCTCGTGATGGCCGCCACGCTCATGTATATCAAGAGCCGCGAACTGCTGCCCAAGGACCAGCAGGTCACGCCCGATGGCGAGGAGGACGAGGAAGACCCGCGCTGGGAACTCATCCGCAAGCTCGTCGAATACAAGAAATTCAAGGATGTCGCCGCGCGATTGCAGGAGCGGGAGCTCGCGATGGAGGACATTTACCCGCGCATCCCCGGCAAGCCCGACCTTGTCGTGCCGCCGCCGCGCACGCAGGTCTCGCTCTTCGACCTGCTCAACGCCGTCAACCTCGTCCTCAAGCGCCATGCCGCGCAGGACGTGCGCGACATCTTCGAGGACAAGTGGACGGTCAGCGAGAAAATCGAGCTCCTGCGCCGGCTCATCGAGGAACGCGGGAGCATCAAGTTCACAGAACTGTTCGCCACCGCGACCAGCCGGACGGAAATTGTCGTGACTTTTCTCGCGCTGCTCGAACTCATGCGGCTGCGATTCCTCGTCGCGGTTCAGGAACACGCCTTCGCGGAAATCGAACTCGTGCGCGCGCTCGAACCGGCGTCCGCGGGCGCGGCTTCACCGGAAACCAAGCCCGAGCCCGCTGCACGCGACCCCGTCCTTGCTCCGGCGGGCGGCCACAGGCACTCGCTTTGACATGGAACTCAAGTTCATCCTCGAATCCATCCTCTTCTCCGCGCAAAAGCCGCTCAGCGCGAAGGAACTTCGCGACCTGCTCGCCGCCGCGGCCGAGCTGCCCGACGAGCCGGAGGCGCGGCCGTTCAAGAAGGTGAAGGAGGAGGCGCTCACCGCCGCGCTCGAGGAACTCGCGCGCGAGCACGAGACGGCGCAGCGCACCTACCGCCTCGCGTGCGTCGCGGGCTCGTGGCAATTCGTCAGCCAGCCCGAATACGCGCCGTGGATTCGCGCGCTGCTCGGTTCGCGCAACCGCCCCTCGCGCCTCTCGCAGCCCGCGCTCGAGACGCTCGCCATCATCGCCTACCGCCAGCCGCTCACGCGCGCCGAGATGGAGCAGATTCGCGGCGTGTCCGTGGACGGCGTAATCCAGACGCTCATCGAACGCGGCCTCGTGGTGCTGACCGGCCACGCGGAAGTGCCCGGCCGCCCCGGCACCTACGGCACCACGCCGGAGTTCCTCCACTACTTCGGCCTGCGCGCGCTCGAGGATTTGCCCGCAGCGGACGAGCTGCGCAGAATTCCCGTGAAGAAACCCGAGCACCTGCTCACGGCCGACGCGGGACTCGCCACCGTGCCGCCCGAGCAACTCACGCTCGCGGAGGTGACGGGACAGCAGGCTGCTTCGGATGCGCTCGTCGCTCCCGTTCAGGAGCGCCCTGCCGAGCCAACGGCAGAATCGCTACGCGACACCACACGCGGTTGAGATGACTTGTCGAATGAAAGCCGCGCCTGCACTTCCACCCGCGATGACTCGGGCCGACAAGCTCAAGTTGATGGAGACGTTGTGGGACGACCTTTGTCGGGATGAGGCGCGTGTGATCAGTCCGGGCTGGCACGGCGGTGTCCTCGCGGCGCGGGCGCGGCGGATTCAAAAGGGATCGGCGAAGTTCTCCGACTGGGATGAGGCCAAGAAGCGGCTGCGACGTCGGGTTGCATGAAGATCGTCATTCTCGACGAGGCCGAGCGCGACCTGGCCGAAGGCTTCGACTTCTACGAGCGGCAGGAGGAAGGCGTCGGTGCTTACTTCCTCGACTCGCTGGCAGCGGACATTGACTCGCTGACGCTTTACGCGGGATTTCACCGGATACACTTCGGCCGGTTCCTCGCTGTTTTCGGTTGAGTTCCCGGGTAGGCTGCGGGGCATGACACCTGAAAAACTGTTTCACGAGTTGCTGGGCTTGGGCTTGAACTGGGAAGTGGTCGAAAGCCGCTTCGAGCGGGCAACCGGCATCGTCCACCTGGAGATTCGCCAGACCCCGCAGCTCTGGAACCTGGTGCGCTGCCCCAAGGACACCGCCCAGGTCTTCTGCTACGACCACACCGAGCCGCTCACCTGGCGGCATCTCAATGTCTTCCAGCACCGCTGCGAAATCACCTGCCGCCTGCCGCGCGGCAAATGCCGCCAGTGCGGCCACGTCTTCCGGGTGCGCCCGCCCTGGGAAGGCTTGAGCACGCACTTCACCAAGGAGTTCGAAGCCTTCGCGCTGCTGCTCATGCGCGAGATGCCCATGAGCCAGGTCGCCGCGCTGGTGGGCGAGACCGACACGCGCCTCTGGCGGATGCTCTTCCGCCAGGTGGAGGCGGCCTATGCGGAGGCGGATTTCAGCAACGTCTGCTGCGTCGGCGTGGACGAGATGAGCGTGCGCAAGGGCCACGAATACGTCAGCGTGTTCGCCGATCTGGTGAAGAAACGCGTGCTCTTCGCCACCGAGGGCAAGGATCACAGCGTGTGGGAAAAGTTCATCGCCGCGCTCGAAAAACACAATGGCCACCGGCACGCGGTGACGCAGGTGAGCCTGGACATGAGCCCGGCCTACCAAAAGGGCGTGAAGGAAACCTGCCGCAACGCACAGGTGGTGTTCGACAAGTTCCATGTCGTCATGAACGCCAATAAGGCGGTGGACCAAGTGCGGCGGGCGGAGGTGCGCCTGGGCGGGGCCGGGGTATGGGCGGCGCTGCACAAGAGCCAGTGGTTATGGCGCAAGAACCCCGAGAACCTGACGGAGAAAGAGACGGCCCGGCTGGCGGGGATGGAGCAGAAGAGTCTGCGCACGGCCAAGGCGTATCAGATGCGGCTGGTGCTACAGGACATCTACCGCAGTCCCACGGCGACGGTGGCGCGGCACCGCTTCCGCGTGTGGTGCCGATGGGTGCGCTGGGCGGCGCGGCACGTGCCCAAGAACCTGCTGCGCGCGATGGGGAAGCTGGCGGACCTGGTGGAGAAGCATCTGGAGGGAATCCTGGCGCACTGGAAGTGGGGCCTGACCAACGCGTTCATGGAGGGGTTGAACAGCGTCTTCAGCGCGACCAAACGCCGGGCGCGCGGCTACCGTTCCCCCACGCACCTGGTCACCATGCTCTACTTCGTCGCCGGCAAGCTCCGCCTGACCCAGTCCTGATTCCACTGGAAACAGCGAGGAACC
>Ga0233424_10000693_pt1 | contig 38584 bp, 30 predicted proteins | sample Watercolumn_Towu_FD_181011 | JGI IMG/M metagenome (GOLD analysis project Ga0233424, IMG submission 181011) | Freshwater microbial communities from Lake Towuti, South Sulawesi, Indonesia - Watercolumn_Towuti2014_125_MG | ecosystem: Environmental > Aquatic > Freshwater > Lake | place: Indonesia...
GCCACGTTTGAACAGGATTTTGTGCGTCGCAGCGCAATTTGATTGACAGTCCGAAGGCCTTTGCGCATTCCGGGCTTGTCGATGCGGCGCAAGCCTCATGAAACGGCACGGGAGAGCGCGGTGGGTTACCACCGCCACCGAAGGAGCAACCGCCCCGGAATCTCTCAGGTCATCGGGACCGTGTCGTTGATCGGCGCTCTGGAAAGCGGGCAGCTGTGCAAGGCTGCTCCACCGAAGGGGTAAATGGGCGGCGCTGGTCGCAACCCATGAAAGCTCTCAGGTTCAAGTGACAGAGGGGGTTGGATGCTCGCAGGGCCCGAAGGCCGTGCAACGCGTTCCAATTCAATCTGCCGGAGTGCCCAGATGACCGATAATATTGCCGATATGATGGAACGCGTGGCCGACAGGCTGCTGCCACTCGATGCATGGCATCGGGCGCGCGGCGCGCGCATGGTTCCGTTCGCGGGCTATCAGATGCCCGTTCAGTATGAAGGCGTGATGGCCGAACATCTCTGGACGCGCGAGAATGCCGGACTGTTCGATGTCAGCCATATGGGCCAGGTCCTGCTCACCGGCGATGCACCCGATGTCGCATTGGAAGCGATCGTGCCCGGCGAAATCCAGAAGCTGGGCGTCAACCGCATGCGCTATTCGGTGCTGCTGAACGAGGAAGGTGGCATCCTCGACGACCTGATGGTGACGCGGCGCGAGCGCGACCTCTATCTCGTCGTCAACGGCGCGTGCAAATATGACGATCTGGCGCACATGCGCGAGACCTTCCCCGACGAGGTGGTGATTACCCTGCTCGACGAGCGCGCGCTGTTCGCGCTTCAGGGGCCCAAGGCAGGCGAGGCGCTGGCCAGCCTGATCCCCGATGTCGCATCCCTCTATTTCATGCAGGCAGGCGCTTTCACGCTCGACGGCATGTCGCTGTGGATCAGTCGTTCGGGCTATACCGGCGAGGACGGCTTCGAGATCAGCGTCGATTGCGATCATGCCGCCGCGCTCGCCGACCGACTGTGCGCGCTCGATCTGGTCAAGCCGATCGGTCTTGGCGCGCGCGATTCGTTGCGGCTCGAGGCGGGACTGCCGCTTTATGGCCATGACCTCGACGAAAGCGTCAGCCCGGTCGAAGGGGACCTGTCTTTCGCGATCAGCAAGCGGCGCCGCGCCGAGGGCGGCTTTGCCGGTGCCGAGCGCATTCTCGAAGAGCTGGAGGAAGGCACCGACCGCAAGCGCGTCGGCCTTGCCATCGAGGGGCGCCAGCCGGTGCGCGAAGGCGCCGAGCTGTTTGCCGGCGACCGCATGGTGGGCAAAGTAACCTCGGGCGGTTTCGCACCGACCCTGGGTGCGCCGATCGCGATGGCGCTGGTCAAGTCTGCCTTTGCCCCGCTGGGCACTGCGCTGGAGGCCGAAGTCCGCGGCAAGCGTATCCCGGTGACGGTCGCAGCCATGCCGTTCGTGCCGCACCGTTATCACCGGCCCAAGACCGCCTGAACATCTAACGACCCGATGGAGTGACACCATGAGCCGCTATTTTACCGAAGAACATGAATGGGTTGAAGTCGAAGGCAAGATCGCCACGGTCGGCATCACCGAATATGCGCAGCAGCAGCTGGGCGATGTGGTGTTCGTCGACGTGCCCGCCGAAGGCAAGCAGTTCGACAAGGGCGACGAAGCCGCTGTCGTCGAATCGGTCAAGGCCGCAAGCGATGTCTACAGCCCGATCTCCGGCACCATCGTCGAGGGCAATGAGGTGCTCGCCGACGAACCCGGCCTGGTCAATTCGGACCCCGAAGGCGATGGCTGGTTCTTCAAGCTGGAACTGAGCGACGAAGCCGAACTTGACGCATTGATGGATGAGGCAGCGTACAAGAAGTTCGTCGCAGACCTCTGATTTTTCATCGTTTCTGACCCAAGGACATTAGCCGCAATGCGCTATCTCCCGCTCAACAACCAGGATCGCAGCGCGATGCTCGCCAGAATCGGCGCAGCCTCGATCGACGACCTGTTCATCGATATCCCCGAAGAGGCCCGGCTGACCGGTCCAATCCACGGCCTGCCGATGCACGCGCCCGAAATGGCGGTCGAACGGCACATGAAGGCGCTGGCCAGCCAGAATCTGGTCGCGGGCGACGTGCCCTTTTTCATGGGCGCGGGCGCCTATCGGCACCATGTCCCTGCTTCGGTCGATCATCTGATCCAGCGCGGCGAGTTCCTGACGGCGTACACGCCCTATCAGCCGGAAATTGCGCAGGGCACGCTGCAGATGCTGTTCGAATTCCAGACCCAGGTCGCCCGGCTGCTCGGCTGCGATGTCGCGAACGCATCGATGTACGATGGCTCGACCGCGTGCTGGGAAGCGATCGGCATGGCGCGGCGCATCACCAAGCGCGCCACCGCCTTGCTGTCCTCGGGCCTGCACCCGCATTATGTCGGCGTTGCCAAGACCATGGCGCGGTTCACCGGGGATGCGCTCGTCCATCAGGCCCCGAGCCTGAAGCCCGAGACCGACATTGCCGACCTGATCGGTCAGATCGACAAGAACACCAGCTGCGTTGTGGTGCAATATCCCGACATTCTCGGCCGCGTCGAGGATCTGTCGGTACTCGCGCAAGCGACTCAGGCCGCCGGCGCGCTGCTGATCGCGGTCGTCACCGAGCCGGTGGCGCTGGGCGCGCTGCGCAGCCCCGGTGAAATGGGCGCGGATATCGTCGTGGGCGAAGGCCAATCGCTCGGCGTCGGCCTGCAGTTTGGCGGTCCCTATGTCGGCCTGTTCGGCTGCAAGCAGAAATATGTCCGCCAGATGCCGGGGCGCCTGTGCGGCGAGACCCTCGATGCCGAGGGCAAGCGCGGCTTCGTGCTGACGCTCTCGACCCGCGAACAGCATATCCGCCGCGAAAAGGCGACGAGCAACATCTGCACCAATAGCGGGCTGTGCGCGCTGGCGTTCAGCATTCACATGACGTTGCTCGGCGAAAAGGGCCTTCGCGGTCTTGCAGAAGTCAACCATGCGATGGCGGTGACCGCAGCCGAACGCCTCGAGAATGTTCCGGGCGTCAAGCTGCTCAACGCGAGCTTTTTCAACGAGTTCACGCTGGTTCTTCCCAAGGATGCCCGCACGATCGTCCGTGCGCTGGCGGATCGCAGGATCCTGGGCGGCGTCTCGCTGGGCCGCCTGTATCCGGAAGAAGCTGACCTTGCCAACGGACTGGTCGTCGCCGTCACAGAGACCGCGACGCTCGAAGACATCGAAGCCTTTGCCACGAACCTTGAGGAGCTGCTGGCATGAGCATGAACAACCAGGGACGTCCCACCCGTCCTGCCGAAGACAGCGCCGCATCCTCGGCGCAGGCGACCAGCACTGGCAACCGCGCGCTGATGCTCGAGGAAGCGCTGATCTTCGAGATCGGCGATTCGACCCGCACCGGCGTCGACCTGCCCGCAGCTCCGAAGGCCGTCTCGCGGCTTGGCGGACTTGAGCGCAAGGCCGCCATCGGTCTGCCGGGTCTGTCCGAGCAGGAAACGGTGCGGCACTATACGCGCCTCAGCCGCCAGAACTATGCCATCGACCTTGGCCTGTTTCCGCTGGGATCGTGCACGATGAAGCACAACCCCCGTCTCAACGAGAAGATGGCGCGGCTTCCGGGCTTTGCCGACATCCATCCGCTGCAGCCGATCCAGACCGTTCAGGGCGCGCTTGCGGTCATCGACGAGCTGGGCGAATGGCTCGTCAAGCTGACCGGCATGGCCGGCGTCGCGATGTCACCCAAGGCGGGCGCGCATGGCGAGCTGTGCGGCATCCTCGCGATCCGTTCGGCGCTCGAAGCGCGCGGCGACAAGCGTTCGGTCATCCTGGTCCCCGAGAGCGCGCACGGCACCAACCCGGCGACCGCCGCGTTCGTCGGCTATCAGGTCGAGGACATTCCGGCCAAGCCCGATGGCCGTGTCGATGTCGATGCGCTGAAGGCCCGGCTCGGACCCGATGTCGCAGGCGTGATGATCACCAACCCCAATACCTGCGGCCTGTTCGAGCGCGATCTCAAGAACATCTCGGACGCAGTGCATGAGGCGGGCGGCTTCGTCTATTGCGACGGCGCAAACTTCAACGCGGTGGTCGGCAAGGTGCGTCCGGGCGATCTGGGCGTCGATGCGATGCACATCAACCTGCACAAGACCTTCTCCACCCCGCATGGCGGCGGCGGCCCCGGCTCGGGCCCGGTGGTGTTCTCCGAAGCGCTCGCGCCGTTTGCGCCGCTTCCGTTCGTCGAACGCACCGAGGACGGCAAGCTGGCGCTGATCGAGGAAGAGAGCATGGAGGACCATCACGCCTCCAGCTTCGGTCGCATGGTCGCCTTCCATGGCCAGATGGGCATGTTCAGCCGCGCACTGACCTACATCCTCAGCCATGGTGCCGACGGACTGCTCCAGGTCGCCGAGGATGCGGTGCTCAACGCCAATTACGTGCTGCGTTCGCTCGAGGACGTGCTCGACGCGCCGTTCGCGAATGCCGGACCCTGCATGCACGAGGCCCTATTCTCGGACAATGGCCTCGCCGAGGGCTTCTCGACGCTCGACATCGCCAAGGGTCTGATCGACGAGGGTTTCCACCCGATGACGGTCTATTTCCCGCTGGTGGTGCACGGCGCGATGCTCGTCGAACCGACCGAGACGGAAAGCAAGGCGGCGCTCGACCAGTTCATCGGCGCGCTGCGTTCGGTGGCCCTGCGCGCCAAGCAGGGCGATCCCTCGCTGCACAGCGCGCCGCACTTTGCGCCGCGTCGCCGCCTAGACGAGACCCAGGCCGCGCGCAAACCGGTACTGGTCTGGACCGAGCCGGTGGTCGAACAGGCCGAAGCTGCAGAGTGATCCCTTCGGACTGCCCGCCCGGTTCTGCACCGGGCGGGCTTTTTCGTCAGATCCAGCGGCGCACGCGCGCGCAATAATCCTCGAACGCCTTGCCAAATTTGCGGCGCAAGTAACTCTCTTCCTTGGCGATCACCGCCCGGTCGATCGCAATGAACGCGAATGGGACGAAGGCCAGCACGCCCATACTGGCCTCCCACAGCGCGTAGCCCAGCTGGATCATCAGCATGCCCAGGTACATCGGGTTGCGGCTGTGCCGATAGGGTCCGCGCGCGATGATGGCCTGGCTCGGCGTCCAGGGCTGCGGATCCTCGCCATAGGCGCTGAACATGCCCAATGAGACGATGATCAGCCCGATCCCCGCCATCATCAGGCCAAAGCCCGGCCATTCCATCGCGCGGCCCATCGGAATGGGCGGCAGGCTCATGACGTCGTCGAGCAGAAGGCCGAGCATCAGGAAACCGAGGCACACCAGCGGTGGCGGAAAACCCACCGATGGCGCGATGCTGGGGTCGATGCGCGGCAATTGGGGTGGTTCGTCGTCCATGTTGCCCAAACTGGAGCCTCACCTTGGCCGACGCAAGCCAAACGATTGCCGATAGCCTCGCTTCGCGCCATGATGCCATGATGACCGAACCCAGGCCCTGGCTGATCAACGAGGCGGGCACCGAAGCCCGCCGCCATGCTCCCGCGACGCTGCGCAACCGTCAAGTCATCGCGCAGGTGCTGCGCGACATCCTTCCCGACAGCGGCATGGTGCTCGAGATTGCCAGCGGCAGCGGAGAGCATGTCGTGCATTTCGCACAGGCATTTCCGCATCTGCAATGGCAGCCGAGCGATTGCGAGCCTGCCGCTCTGCATTCGATCGCCGCCTGGACGGCAGAGACCGGCACAGCCAATGTACTGCCTCCGGTGCTGATCGATGTCGAGCAGGAAGCCTGGCCCGTCCGGCATGCCGATGCGATCCTGTGCATCAACATGGTGCATATCAGCCCGTGGAGCGCGACGCTGGCACTCTTGCGCCACACCGCCGCGCTGCTGCCAGCCGGCGCGCCGCTCTATCTCTACGGACCGTTCGTGCGTCATGACGTCATGACGGCGGAGAGCAACATGGCCTTTGACGCATCGCTCAAGGCACGCAATCCGGCCTGGGGGCTCCGTGATGTTGCTGATGTTGACGCAGCCGCTGCCGAATGTCGCATCGTTCGTACCGGGTTGATCGAGATGCCCGCGAACAACCTGTCGCTCGTCTATCGGCGCGCCTGACGCAAATCTATTGTCAAGCCATAGTCTTTCTGCCTAGCCTGTGCGGGCGAGGGCAGGGCCGCAAAGGTCCGCCCAACTGCCGAACCTGTGGGAGAGAGAGATGCTGGCTACCGCCACCAATGCGCGTACCGACTTGGGTTCCACCATCCGCTACTGGGCCGAAGAGCGCCCCGACGCCATCGCCATGGACGATGGGATCACCCGCATCAGCTATCGCGAGCTCGACCAGATGGCCGATCGCTATGCCCGCGCCTTTGTCGCTTCCGGCCTGGCGCCTGGCAACCGCATCGCCTGGCTGGGCAAGAACGCCAGCCTGTATTTCACGCTGCTGATCGCTGCGAGCCGCGCCGGCCTCGCGATGGTGCCGGTGGGCTGGCGGCTCGCGGTGCCCGAAGTGCGCTATATCCTGTCCGATACCGAAGCGGCGCTGCTGGTCTGCCAGCCCTTTTCCGCCGAGACCGCCAGGGCGGCGGCCGAGGGGCTGGACAGCCTCAAGACACTGCTGATCGATGCCGAGGGAGACGCCTCGGGCCTGCAATCGCTCGACATCTGGGCCGCGGAACAGGGCGATGCTGCGCTGCCGCAAGTCGATCCCGAGCGCGGCGTGCTGCAGCTCTACACCTCGGGCACCACCGGTCACCCCAAGGGCGCGGTGCTGTGCAATCGCAACATGTTTGCGCTACGACCGATCATCGAGGCTTCGGATGTCGACTGGTACAAGGTGAGTGCCGAGGATTCGATGCTGGTCATCATGCCCGTGGCGCATATTGCCGGATCGGGAGTCGGCACGATCGCCTTCTACAATGGCTGCCGCGCGGTCATCCGCGCCGAATTCTCGCCCGATGCGGTGCTCGATTGCGTCGCGGATGGCGTCACGCACATGTTCCTGGTACCGACCGCGCTGCAGATGGTGGTCAACCACCCGCGTGCCGCGACGACCGACTGGTCGCGGCTCAAGCTCGTCATGTATGGTGCCGCGCCGATCCCGCTCGAACTGCTGCGCCAGTGCATGCACGTGATGGGCGCAGAATTCTGCCAGCAGTACGGCATGACCGAAACCACCGGCACCTTCTGCGCGCTGCCGCCGGAGGACCATGACCCCAATGGCAACCAGCGGATGCGGTCTGCCGGCAAGGCGCTTCCCGGCGTGGAAATCCGGATCATCGACGCGGCGGGCAACCCCGTGCCCAACGGCACAATCGGCGAGATCGCCACCCGCTCACCGCTCAACATGACCGGTTACTGGCGCAACGAGGCCAAGACGCGCGAGACGGTCGATGGCGATGGCTGGCTGCGCACGGGCGATGCCGCTTATATGGACGACGACGGCTATGTCTACATCCAGGACCGGGTAAAGGACATGATCATCTCGGGCGGCGAGAACGTGTATCCCGCCGAGGTCGAGAACGCGATCTTCGGCCATCCCGATGTGCTCGAGGTTGCGGTGATCGGCATTCCCGACGACAAATGGGGCGAGGCGGTGAAAGCGGTGGTAGTGCCCAAGCCGGGACACGAGGTCGATCCTGCCTCGGTCATCGCCTGGGCGCGCGAGCGGATCGCGCCGTTCAAGGCCCCCAAGAGCGTGGATGTCATTCCGGAAATGCCACGCAATGCCACCGGCAAGATCCTGCGGCGCGAGTTGCGCGCGCCGTATTGGGAGGGTCAGGAGCGCGCGGTCGCCTGATCGCGCAGCTTCGCCAGCCGGTTCTCGCGCAGCGCGATGTACAGGCCGGAGCCGATGATGAGCGGTGCCCCGATCCAGGTCGCGGGCACCGGCCATTTGTCCCAGATGAGATAGCCGAACAGCGCCGCCCAGATGAGGCTCGAATAGTCCATAGGCAGCACCACCGATACCGGTGCGAGGCGCAGCGACCAGGTGATGCCCAGCTGCGCAAAGGCCCCGAACAGCCCCATCAGCGCGATGATGCCCCAGGTGTGCGCATCGTGCATCTGGCCGACGAACAGCATGGCGATGCCCAGCGGCACCATGGAGCTCAGCGAGAACCAGAACATCGTCGTGATCGGATTCTCGGTTTCGCCGAGCTTGCGGATGATGATGCTGACAAAGGCCGTCACCGCGACGCCGGTCAGCGACACGATGGCGCCGAGCATCGGGATGTGCCCGTCGCCAGGCTGTACCACGATCAGTACGCCTGCGAGCCCTGCGGCAATTGCACTCCAGCGGTGCACCCCAACGGCCTCTTTCAGGAGCACGATCGACAGCAAGGTGGCGACGATCGGCACCATGAAGCCGATCGCGGTGGCCTCGGCGATCGGGAGGAGCGCGAAGGAGAGAAAGTTCAGCGACATCGCGACCATGCCGATGACCATGCGGCTGACATGCGCCCAGGGACGCTCCGTCCGCAGCGCGGCGAGCCCGGGGCCCGCCAGCGCGATCGGGATGAGCACGATGATTCCGGCCAGCTGGCGGTAGAACACGCTTTCCAGCACATGCACCCCGCGATCGGACGCCAGCTTGACGCAGGCGAACATCGCGGTGATCGAAATGGCGGCGAACAACCGGATGACGATGGCAGAAAGCGCCTGGTTCCGGTGCTCACCAGGGGCAGGAGTCGGTTCGGGCAGGTCCATCGCTGCCCTGCTAACAGCAGCAGGCGCGCGCGTCATCCCGGCAATGCGCAGTTTCGCCGCATTATCGCGGCCAAGTGCCAAGTTTCCTGCATTTTCGCATCACCTTGGCCCAAAAGGACAGGGGCCTGCACTCTGGCCAAAGCCACCCGGTTCGATTAATCGCCAGATCAAAAGCGGCATTCCCCGCAACAGGCCACAGGATGACCATGACCGACCAGTTCGAGCTCACCGAAGACCAGCTTGCCATCCAGGAAGCGGCACGCAAGTTCACCGCCGACCGTATCATGCCCTTTGCCGCAGAATGGGACGAGAAGCATATCTTCCCGCGCGACACCATCAAGGAAGCAGCGGATCTGGGCTTTGCGGCGATCTATGTCAGCGAGGAAAGCGGCGGTATCGGCCTGGGGCGGCTCGAGGCAGCGCTGATCATGGAAGCCATGGCCTATGGCTGCCCCTCGACCAGCGCGTTCATCTCGATCCACAACATGGCCGCCTGGATGATCGACAGCTTCGGTTCGGAAGAGCTCAAGGCGCGCTATCTGCCCGACCTCGTCACGATGGACAAGATCGCCAGCTATTGCCTGACCGAGCCGGGATCGGGATCGGACGCTGCGGCGCTCAAGACCAAGGCAGTGCGCGACGGCGATCATTATGTGCTCAACGGCTCCAAGCAGTTCATCAGCGGCGCGGGCGCGAACGATGTCTATGTCACCATGGTCCGCACGGGCGAAGATGGCCCCAAGGGAATAAGCTGCCTGGTGATCGACAAGGATACGCCCGGCGTCAGCTTTGGCGCGAACGAGAAGAAGCTGGGATGGCACAGCCAGCCGACCGCTCAGGTGATTTTCGAAGACGCGCGCATTCCGGTCGCCAACCGCGTCGGGGCCGAAGGCGATGGCTTCCGCTTTGCGATGATGGGTCTGGACGGCGGCCGCCTGAACATCGGTGCGTGCTCGCTGGGCGGGGCGCAGCGGTGCCTTGACGAGGCGATAGCCTATACCAATGACCGCAAGCAGTTCGGCAAGCGGATCAGCGATTTCCAGAACACCCAATTCATGCTCGCCGACATGGCGACCGATCTGGAGGCGGCGCGCGCGCTGCTCTATCTCGCCGCTGCCAAGGTCACCGCCAATGCGCCCGACAAGACCAAGTTCGCCGCCATGGCCAAGCGCCTGAGCACCGACAGCGGTTCGAAGATTGTCAACGATGCTTTGCAACTCTTTGGTGGATATGGCTATTTGCAAGACTACCCGATCGAGCGCTTCTGGCGCGACCTGCGCGTACATTCGATCCTCGAAGGCACCAACCAGGTGATGCGGATGATCGTCGCACGCGAGATGCTGCGCCAGTAAGGAAAACACCATGACCAGCGATATCCTCACCCGCGTCGAAGGGCGCACCGGAATCATCAGCCTCAACCGCCCCGCAGCGATCCACGCGCTGACCACGCCGATGTGCCAAGCGATGACCGAGGCGCTGACCCGCTGGATCGACGACCCGGCGGTCGACGCGGTGATGATCGACCATGCCGAGGGCCGCGGATTCTGCGCGGGCGGCGACATCCGCATGCTCGCCATGAGCGGCGCCGCCGATGGCGCAGAGGCGCGCGAGTTCTTCTTCGTCGAATATCGCCTCAATCACCTGCTGTTCGTCTATCCCAAGCCGGTGATCGCCTTCATGGACGGCATCACCATGGGCGGGGGCGTGGGCCTTTCGATGCCCTCGCGCTATCGCATCGCGACCGAGAACACGCGCTTTGCGATGCCCGAGACCGGGATCGGCCTGTTCCCCGATGTCGGCGGCGGCTGGTTCCTCTCGCGCCTGCCGGGCCGGGTGGGACAGTTCCTCGCGCTCACCGGAGCGCGGCTCGATGGCGCGGAATGTCATGCGCTGGGCTTGGCGACGCATTATCTGCCTGCCGACAAGCTCGCCGAAGCGAAGCAGCGCATCGCCGCCGCGCCGCAGGATGTGGACGCGATACTCTCCGATCTGTCGGTCGCCCCACCCGAGGCACGCATCCTGGGCAATCGCGAGCAGATCGACCGGCTGTTCGCCTCGGATCGCTACGAGGACATTCTCGCCGCGCTCGAAGCCGATGGATCGGACTGGAGTGCGAAGGAGCTGAACACGCTCTCGACCAAGTCCCCGCAGACCTGCAAGGTGGCGCTTCGGCAGCTCAAGGAAGGCGGGCAAATGCCTGACTTTGCTGCTGAAATGCGCCAGGAATATGCGATCGGCGCGCGCGTGGTGCGGATGCACGACTTCATCGAGGGCGTGCGCGCGCTGATCATCGAGAAGGACAATGCGCCGCGCTGGAATCCCGACACCGCCGAAGGTGTCACCGACGCGCTGCTCGACACCATCTTTGCGCCGCTGCCTGAAGATCAGGCCTGGACCCCCCTGGAGATTGCCCGATGACCTATGAAACGCTTCTCGTCGAACAGCGCGGCGCCGTCACGCTGATCACGCTCAATCGCCCGCAGGCGCTCAACGCGCTGAACAGCCAGGTGCTCGCCGATCTGATCGCGGCGCTGGGTGCGTTCGATGCCGATCCATCGCAGGGCTGCGCGGTGCTGACCGGGAGCGAGAAGGCTTTTGCCGCCGGTGCCGACATCAAGGAAATGGCGACCCAGAGCTTTGCCGACATGTACGGCAGCAATTTCTTCGCCGGCTATGACCGCGTGACGGCAACCCGCAAGCCGGTGATCGCGGCGGTCGCCGGCTATGCGCTGGGCGGCGGTTGCGAGCTTGCGATGATGTGCGATTTCATAATCGCGGCGGACAATGCCAAGTTCGGCCAACCCGAGATCAAGCTCGCCGTGACCCCCGGCATGGGCGGATCGCAGCGCATGGCGCGCGCCATTGGCAAGGCCAAGACCATGGACATGTGCCTGACCGGACGGATGATGGACGCAACCGAGGCCGAACAATCGGGGCTCGTCGCGCGCGTCGTCCCGCTCGCCGATCTGGTCGACGAAGCCGTCAAGGCAGCAGAGACGATCGCCGGCATGGCCCCGCTTGCGACGCTGGCGGTCAAGGAAATGGTCAATGCCGCGTTCGAAACGACGCTGCAGCAGGGCGTGGTGTTCGAACGCCGACTGTTCCACGGCCTGTTCGGCAGCGAGGACCAGAAGGAAGGCATGGCAGCGTTCGTCGAAAAGCGCCCCGGCAAATGGACGGGGCGCTGATCACGCTTCTGATTGCGGCCCTGGCCCGCGTCAGGGCCGCAGCGCGCTGGTGAGATCCTCACCCAGTTGCAGCGCGTCGAGATCGGCCGCCACTGCGACCAGATCGGCGCGGGCCTGGGCGAGGCGGAACTCGGCATCGAGTCTGCGGATCGCGGCATTGGCCGCGGCATCCTCGCGCAGGTTGACCAGGAAGAAGTCGCTCGCGCCGGCCTGGAACAGGCGCCGCTCGCCGGCGGCGAGCTTCTCCGCCTGCACCTCCTCGTCGCGCGCGAGCACGGCCAGCCGCTCGGCGGCGGTGAGGTTGGTCGAAAGCTGCGCGATTTCGGCGAGAATCTGTTCCTCGCTCTGCCGCCGCTTCCATTCGAGCGCATTGATATAGGCTTCGGCCGCCGCGACATTGCCCTTGGCGGCACGGTTCTGCAGCGGCATCGAGAAAGTGAACCCGACCACCGCCTCGAACGGATCACGCGAGCGCCCGCCTAGGCCCTGCTCGCCGAAATCCTTGCCCGCCTCGGCAAACAGCCGCAGCGAGGGCAGCAGCTTGTTCTGTTCGAGTTCGAGCTTCGCTTCGCCCTGCGCGAGCCGTTGCTCGATCAGCTGGATATCCGGGCGTCGCGCCAGCACCGCTGCGGGATCGGTGTCGCGCAATTGGCGTACCATCGGCAGCGAGGTCGGCAGATCGGCGGGCGTGGCGACGCGCGGGCGACCGTCATCGTCGCGCCAGAACAGCGAGAGCCGCTGGGCCGCATTGGCCAGATCGCGCTCGGCCGCGACGAGGAGCGACTGACGGCGCAGCAGATTCTGTTCGTTCTCGGTCAGCAGGATCGCCGCGCGTGCCCCCAGTTGCACCTGGCGGCGGATGCCGTCCTGCCGGTCCTGCGCCAGGCCGACCAGCGAACGATAGACGCGGACCTGCTGGCCCGCCGCCACCCATTGGCCATAGGCCTGGATAGCCCGCTGCTGTACCCCGATGGCGATGATCAGCGCGTCGAGCCCGGCAATGTCGCGCTCGATCAGCGCGTTGCGCTGCCCGAAGCGGCGATCGTCGATATAGCGGTCGCGCAGCAGCGCGAAAACGCCGCGGACCTTGAGCTCGCCGAGCCGGTCGGTGAAGCTGTAATCCTCATAGACCGGAAAATCGCCGCGCGAGACACGGTAGCTCGCCTCCAGCTGGCCACCATTGTTGGTGAGCGGCTGGATCGCCTTTCCCTGCACATATGTGCCATCGTAAAAGCCCGCGATGCGCGAAAAGCCTTCGCCGCTGAACAGCAGGTCGAATGCGCCTTCGCTCGCCAGCACCCGTCCGTCCGCCGCGCGCGTATTGGCCAGCGCCTCGAGGATGCTCGGCGCAAAGCGGCGTGACGACGCCAGCACCTCGGACAGCTGCAATCCGCGTGAGGAGGGCACCTGATCGGGCGCGCTGACCGGGGCAGGGAGCGGCTGCGCCCCGACCGGAACAGCGAGCAAGGCCGAAACGGCCAGCCCGGCCAGCATCCATGCCTTGCGCATCACTTCTTCCCCGACGAGCTGCTCGAGGAGCCCGACGACGAGGACGACGATACCTTGCCTCCGGTCTGCGTCATGCCGCTATTGCCCTGCTCGGTGAGCGCCGGGTTCTGCAGCGGGAAGTCGTTGAGCTGGCGCCACAGTTCGAAGCCGACCGAGACCTGCTCCATCGCCACCCAGCCACGCACATTCGCGCCGAGGCGGACATAGGGTTCACCCGGCCAGCGGGCCTTGCCCGGCGCTTCGCGGACAAGCACGCGGAACAGCCCGTTCTGCGAGGCGGCAAGGTCGACCTGCTGCACCTCACCATCGAACAGGCCGCGCGCGACCGAGGGCCAGCCGGAAAACTGGATTGCGGGCCAGCCTTCGAACTCGAGCCGCACCTGCTGGCCCTTCCGGATCAGCGGCGCATCGCGGCCATCGACATAGATTTCGACCACGCGCTTGGCTTCGGTGGGCGCAAAGGTCGCCAGAACATCGCCCTGCGAGACCATGGTCGCCTTGTCCCCGCCGCTGATCCGCTGGATCACACCATTGCGCGGCGCGCGGACGAGCTGAAGCGACTGGCGCGCGAGATTGATGTCGATCTGGGTAATGGCCGCGCGCGCCTCGGCGAGCTTGGCCTCCATCTCAGCCACCTTGATGCGCGCCAATTCGTTCTCGCGCCGCGATGCCAGGCCCTCGGAAAACAGGGTGCCGGTTCGGCCGACATCGTTGCGTGCGGTGCTGAGCGCGGAGGCAGCCGCAGCAGCCTTGGCCTCGGCCAGGCTGCGCTCGACACGCAGGCGCTCGAGCAGCATCGGATCGTTGTCGGAAATCTGGACGATCGGGTCGCCTTCGCGCACGACAGCGCCATCCTCGACATACCAGCGCTCGATGCGGCCGGAGACCAGTGCGGTCACGTTCTGCACACGGTCCTGCGGGTTAAGCGCGATCACCTGGCCCGCGCCATAGGCGGTCTGGATCCAGGGCACGTAGATCATGAACAGCGCTGCTGCCACGAGCGTGATGACCACCATCAGCGCAATGGCGCGCAGGGGACGGGGTGCACGCTGGGCCGCGAGCGTGCGGAAGCGGACAAGGGCGCGATCACGCGTTGCCATGGGCTGCCTCCTCCGCCTTGCTGTCGACGATCTGCAGGAACTCTGCGGGATCGTCTATGATCCTCTGTCCGTCATCGCCAAGCCACAGATAGCGGCATCCTTCGGTAGGCGCGGGACGATAGCTGAACTGAACGACAGTCGAGCCCTCTTCGCGCATCACCTTGCGCACATCAGCGAGGATGGCAGGATCGATCATGTCGAAAAGCCCGGTCAGAATGAGCAGGCGCGGACATTTCAGCATCGCACCTGCCAGCTTCAGCCGCAGCGCCTCGGCGTAGGAAAGCGGCCATCCGCTGGTCGACAGCTGGGTGTCGAGACCCTCGGGCAGGCGCATCACCCGATCCTCCAGCCGCACCAACGCCAGCGCCTTGAGCACATCGCCCGAGGTCGTGTCGGGACCGGCCAGGCGCAGATAATCGCGAATGCTCGCCTGGACGATGGTCGGGCGATCGAGCACGATGATCTCGCTGCGCAGCCGGAACATGTCGACCATGGCAATATCCTGGCCGCCCAGCGTGACCACGCCCGTCTCGGGTGTCAGATATCGCTTCATTGCATGGGTGAAAAGCCGCTGGATGCCGTGATTCTGCGCTTGGGCAATCAGTTGCGTTCCGGCGGGGATGGTGATGTCCAGCGTGATGCCGGGCGCGGTCGAACTGTGTGACACACGGCGCAGAATGAGATCGCTTCCGCCGATGGCGTCCTGGCCCTCGCGAGCCTCCTCTTCCTGCTCGATCTGATAGATCAGGCCGATTTCCTCGGCAGCGGCAATCAGGTCATAGGTGGTGTCGAGATAGACGCCAACCTGCCCGAGTCCGTAAAATGCCGCCGAGAGTATGAGTTCGGCAGCGACCAGTTGGCCGATCGACAGTTCACCTTGAATCACGAGCCAGCCACCCAGTGCGAGAAGGCCCGAGCTGGCCAGCGCGTACAGCAGCAGAAAGGCGACGGTCTGCGATATCGAATACCGGAAGTGCTTCGCCTTGGCCGCGATATAGGCAGCGGTCACCTCTTCTGATCCGTCGAGCGCGTAATCGACATGGCGGCCCGACTTGTAGAAGCCGTTCGATGCGCCGACATTTTCCAGCCATTTCGCAGCATCATATTTGGCGTGGCTCAGTGCGATGCCCGATCGGATCGCGCCGCGCGTCCAGACCAGCAGGATCAGCACGGCGAGCGCGATGACGATCAGGTTGAAGGCCAGGAAGAACGGGTGATAGAAAGCGGTCACGGCAAAGCCAACCGCCGATTGCAGGATGATGGTGAACCCGCCGATCAACAGGCTGGGCACCGCCTTCTGCACCGTATTGACGTCAAAATAGCGGTTGAACAGGTCCTGCCGTTTGCTGTCTTCGAAGAACGGATTGCGGGCATGGATCGAACGGATGGTGATCTCCGCAACCTGGCGCGAATAGAAACGCCGCGCAAACAGCTCCATGGTGTAGATGCGCAGCGCAGACAGCAGCACCGCGATCAGCAGCAGCCCTAGCAGCGTACCGGCCAGGGTCACCAACGGTGTCACCAGCGCGGTGTTCGCGACCGAATTGATCAGCATCTGCACCGAAATTGGCGTTGCCAGCGACAGCACGGAGATCGCGACACCATAGACCAGCGCCAGCGCAAGGAAGCTACGCTCGCCCTTCAAGAGGCTGAACATCCAGCGGATAGCCTCGCGCGCGCCCATGATATGGTGTTCGGAAGATGATGCCATTTTTGCCTGCCCGTTATTCCAAGGTCGCCAGCGCACGAAATAGGCGACCTCGCCGATAAGCCCATTCGAAAGCGGTTTACCGGAGCAATTGGTTTTTTCTATCGGGAAGCTTCCCCCCGAACGCAGTTTTCCATGATATAGATTAACCTGCCGCTGGTCGAACGGTTATCCGGGCCGATTGATCCATGTTATGGCGGAATTTGTCATGGCGGAAGGCTGGGCCATTCACAAGCGTGCGCCAGCACCAGATTGCGAACATGTGCAAACTGCCAAGAGCCGCCCGATTGCGCCCGAACCCGTGCCGCGGGCTCGGCGCGCGGACGCCTATCGCTTGAGCAGCGGAGCCAGATACTGGCCGGTATAGCTGCCTGCGACCTTGGCGACCTGTTCGGGGGTGCCTTCGGCAACAACCTGACCGCCCTTGACCCCGCCTTCAGGGCCCATGTCGATGATCCAGTCTGCGGTCTTGATGACGTCGAGATTGTGTTCGATCACGACCACGCTGTTGCCCTGTTCTACGAGGCGATGCAGCACCTCGAGCAGCTTGCGTACGTCCTCGAAATGCAGCCCGGTGGTAGGTTCGTCGAGGATATACAGCGTCTGCCCGGTCGAGCGCCGCGACAGTTCCTTGGCGAGCTTGACGCGCTGCGCCTCGCCACCGGAGAGGGTGGTGGCCTGCTGGCCGACCTTGACATAGCCGAGGCCCACTTCCCACAGCATCGCCATCTTGTCGCGGATCGGCGGGACAGCCTTGAAGAACTCAACCGCATCCTCGACCGTCATGTCGAGCACGTCGGCGATGCTATGGCCCTTGAACTTCACCTCCAAAGTTTCGCGATTATAGCGCTTTCCGCCGCATTCCTCGCAGGTGACATACACATCGGGCAGGAAGTGCATCTCGATCTTGATGACGCCATCGCCCTGGCATTTCTCGCAGCGACCGCCCTTGACGTTGAAGCTGAACCGGCCCGGCTTGTAGCCACGCGCCAGGCTTTCGGGCAGCCCGGCAAACCAGTCGCGGATGTTGGTGAACGCACCGGTATAGGTCGCGGGGTTCGATCGCGGGGTGCGACCGATCGGCGACTGATCGATGTCGATCACCTTGTCGCAATGTTCGAGCCCGGTGATCTTGTCATGCGGCCCCGCGATGATCCGTGCGCCATTCAGCGCCCGCGCAGCTCCTGCGAACAAGGTGTCGATGGTGAAGCTGGACTTGCCCGATCCCGATACCCCGGTGATGCAGGTGAAGGTGCCGAGCGGGATCGACGCCGTGACCCCGGTCAGGTTGTTGGCGCGGGCATTGTGCACGGTCAACTTCTTGCCATTGCCCTTGCGGCGCTTCTTGGGCACCTCGATCCTGCGTTCGCCGGTAAGATACTGCGCGGTCAGCGAATCCTTCGCCTTGAGCAATTCGGGCAGCGTGCCCTTGGCGACCACCTCGCCGCCATGCACGCCCGCGCCCGGGCCCAGATCGACGATATAATCGGCAGTGCGGATCGCGTCCTCGTCATGCTCGACGACAATCACGGTATTGCCCAGGTCGCGCAGGCGCTTCAATGTCACAAGCAGCCGGTCATTGTCCTTCTGGTGCAGGCCGATGCTTGGTTCGTCGAGCACATAGAGCACGCCCGAAAGACCGCTGCCGATCTGGCTGGCGAGCCGGATGCGCTGCGATTCGCCGCCAGAGAGCGTGCCCGAGGTCCGGTCGAGATTGAGATAATCGAGTCCGACATTGTTGAGGAAGCCCAGGCGCTCGATGATTTCCTTGAGGATCGCCTTGGCAATCTGCTGCTGCTGCGGTCCCAGCTTCTCGTTCAGCGTTTCGAAGAAATGCAGCGCATCGGCGACCGAGCGGCGGGTCGAGATCGAGATGTCCTCGCCCGCCACCTTGACCGAAAGCGCTTCGGGCTTGAGACGTGCGCCGTCGCAGACTTCGCAGGGCTGCGCGGTCTGGTACTTGCTCAGCTCCTCGCGCATCCACGCGCTGTCTGTCTGCAGCATGCGGCGGTTGAGATTGCCGATCACGCCTTCGAACGGCTTCTTGACCTCATAGCTCTTGCGCCCGTCCTGGAAACGCAAGGTTACCGGCTTGCCCGCCGTGCCGTGCAGGATGATCAGCCGTGCCTCGCCGGGCAGGTCCTGCCAGGGCGTGTCGAGCGAGAAGCCGAATTCGCGCGCCAGGCTGGCCAGCACCTGCATGTAATAGGGCGAGGGCGGGTTCGACTTGGCCCAGGGCACGATCGCGCCCTTCTTGAGGCTCAGTTCCTCGTTGGGCACGACCAGTTGTGGGTCGAAATACATCTTCTCGCCCAGGCCATCGCAGGCGGGGCAGGCGCCCTGCGGCGCATTGAACGAGAACAGCCGCGGCTCGATCGCCTCGATGGTAAAGCCCGATACAGGGCAAGCGAAGCGTTCGGAAAAGATGATCCGGTTGTCGGGAATGCCGGCGTTCTTCATGCCCTTTTTGGGCTTCTCGTCCGTTGCTGCCGCAGCATCGGCTGCGGCGACCGCCGACGGTTCGCCGAGCGCTGCCACCGTACCATCCGCGAGATCGACATAGGCCAGGCCATCGGCGAGCTTGAGCGCGGTCTCGAAGCTGTCCGCCAGCCGCGTCTCGATGCCCTCACGCACCGCCATGCGGTCGACCACGACCTCGATGTCATGCTTGTACTTCTTGTCGAGCGCGGGCGCCGCGTCGATCTCGTACATCTCGCCGTCGATGCGCACGCGGGTGAAGCCCGCCTTCTGCCACTCGGCCAGTTCCTTGCGATACTCGCCCTTGCGGCCGCGGACCACAGGCGCGAGCAGATAGAAACGCGTGCCCTCGGGCAGCGCCATCACCCGGTCGACCATCATGCTGACGGTTTGCGCGGTGATCGGCAGGCCGGTCGCGGGTGAATAGGGCACGCCGACGCGCGCCCAGAGCAGGCGCATGTAATCGTAGATCTCGGTGACCGTCGCGACGGTCGAGCGTGGATTGCGACTGGTCGTCTTCTGCTCGATGCTGATCGCGGGGCTCAGGCCGTCGATATGCTCGACATCGGGCTTCTGCATCATCTCCAGGAACTGGCGCGCATAGGCCGAGAGTGACTCGACATAGCGCCGCTGGCCCTCGGCATAAATCGTATCGAACGCTAGGCTCGATTTGCCGCTGCCCGAAAGCCCGGTGATCACGATCAGCTGATCGCGCGGGAGATCGATGTCGACGCCCTTGAGATTGTGTTCGCGCGCGCCGCGCACAGAGATGTGAGTGAGCATGAACGGCCTTATGTTCTATTGATGTTCCGCTGGCAAGCGGGAGAAAGCACGGTGCGGCGCAGGAGCCGGGTCGCGGGCGGAACATGGGGCTGCGGGACGCACGCTGCAAGGGCGCGACATGCGACGAATGGAACCGCTTTGAGCGATGATCGTAGCCGTGTTAATCGAGATCAACTTTGTCTTGAGGGAATATGATGATGACTTTTCGCCCGTTCAGCCGCGCCTCGCTGGCCATCGCTTTGACTGCTTCGGCGCTCGCCATGCCCGTTTCCGCACAGCAGGCCAGTGCCCCCGCCGCCGCTGAGCCCGATAACGGATCCATGGAGCCGTCGCCCGTCACCCGCAATCCGAGTACGCCCGAGGAACAGGCCGAGCGCGAAGCGGCCAATGCTGCCCAGGTGCAAGCGTCGAATGCACAGCTCGCGCAGAATGCCGCCAATCTCGCCAACTATGAGGCGCGTCGCTCCAGCTATGAAAACCAGATGAAGCTGTATGAGAACACGGTCGATTCGCGTGCGCGGGCCGAGTCCGAATATGCCGAGGTGAAGAAGCTTTACGACGCCATCTACGCGCAGTGGGAAGCCGATGTTGCCGCCTGCAATGCTGGCGACCGCAAGCGCTGTGCACAGGCGCCCGTCATGCCGAAATGAACCGGGGCGCGGCTTGTTTTGCGTGCCCTAGATTTTCGGTAACACCAGGGTAAAGCGCGCCCCCTGGCCGGGCGCGCTTTCCACTGTCAGATCGCCCTGCATCGCGAGCGCTAGCCGCCGCGAGATGTACAGGCCGAGGCCACTGCCGCCGTCGCCGCTGCGGCCGAGCCGCTCCCATTTGTTGAACAGCCGCTGCTGATCCTCTTCCGAAAGCCCGGGTCCCTGATCGGCAACGGTCACGCTGGCCCAATCCGGGCCCTCGTCGAGCCGCAGCCAGATCATCGATCCATCGGGCGCGTAGTTGATGGCATTGCCCAGCAGATTGAGCAGGACCTGAAGCACACGCCGGAACTCGCCGGTCGCAGCCATGCTCTCGTCCTCGGCAGGCTTGTCGATCCGGATCGAGCGGTCGGCGGCCTTGAGCGCGAGAAGCCCCGCTGCGCGCCGGGCGAGATCGGCAAGATCGACCGGTTCGCTCGCAGCGCTGAATCCGCTGGCTTCGATCGCTTCCAGATCCGCCAGATCGTCGATCAGCGCCAGCAGGTGTCGTCCGGCTGATGCAATATCGCCAGCATAGCCGGCATAATCCGAACGCAACGGTCCCTCGAGCCGACCGCCGATGGTTTCCGCATTGGCAATGATCCGTCCGATCGGCTGGCGCAGCGCCGGGCCGATCTGGCTGCCGAACATATGCGCAAGGCGTTCGCCATCGAAAAGCGGCGGTGGGGAAGGGGCGGCTTGCGGCTCGGGTGCGGCGGGCGCTTCGGTCAGCAGCAGGTTCCATCCGGCGCCGGCATCGCTGCGCGTGCGATACAGGGTCCAGCACCGGGGGTCGCCGATCAGGCGGACGCGCACGCCGTTGTGGCAGTCCGCCAGCACGAGCGGCGCGCCATCCTCGGTCGCGATCAGCGCGCCCACGGGCTTTAACGTGACGCGCTCGGCATCCCAGTCAGCCGGCAGCATCACCATATCCTGCACATGCAGGATGCGGCCGAGCGGATCGACGCGGATATCCACGCTCGTCTCGGAAGAAGGCGCGAAGATGGGCAGCGGGGCGGCAGTTTCGGCTTCGGGGAGCGGTCTTTCTCGCCACTGGCTGATCCGGAGATCGATCCCTTGCGCGCCCGGCTCGCAGTCGCACCATAGGTCGACTGACTCCTTCGGGCCTACAATCGTCAACGGTCGCGACAGGCGCATGCCGAGGCGCATCGCGTGGCGTGCCAGATCGAGCAGCGCGGGAATGGCCAGAACCTCGCCCTCGGCACCACCGAGCGCATGGTGCAGCTCCGCCACCCGGGCATCGGCATGCAACAGCCGCCCGTCGCGATCGATCTTCACGACGTGCGGATGATCGGCCATGGCGCTTGCCGAGGCTGCCTCAGAAGGATTGGCGCGAGCGATCACCACAGGGCTCCCGGATGCGCCAGCGGATCGAGATTGCGCCAGCCTGCGACAAGCCGGGCAGCATCCTCCGGAACAAGCGCGCGCAGGTCTGCGGCGGGCGGCAAGGCGTCTGCTCGCAAGGAGGCAAGGGCAGCCAGCCCCTGCAGCAGCCCGGCGGCGACATCGGTCTCCAGGCCACAGGCGCGCAAGACAACGGCCAGCCGCGCGAGATCGGCATCGCGCAGCATGTCGAACAGAAGATCGGCAGGCAGCCCGCTCGTCCGCTCGAGCATCGCGACGGTCAGGCTCGCGCCATTTTCGGCGAGCGACCAGGCCTCTGCGCTGCGGGGCAGTTCGAACAGATGGCAGAACCGCATCAGCCGGTGCGGGCGTCCGCGACGCTCGTCAAAGCCTTGCAGAAATGCTGCAGCCGCCCGGTTCAGCTCCAGCGGGTCGCTGTCCGGGCGTTCCTGCAGATAGGCGAGGCAGCTTCGCACCAGGCCGTGCAGCGTCTCGGGGGGCAGCTCGTCGGTGTCGATCGCGAACGCCTGCGCGCGGCTCAGAAACCGGCTCTGCGCGATGATCAGCGCCATCGCGGCTTCGGCAAGCTCGTCCTGGGCATCGCCCACTTGGGCTTCGACACGTGGAGGCAATTCGGGTGTTCCGTGGCCGACCAGCGAGGACTGGCGGCACAGGCGCGCCTCGATGGCGCGGGCAAACATCAGACGCGTGGTCGGGGCATGCGCCAGCACCGCATGGCGCGCGATGTCCGGACCTAGCTCGGCCGAGCCGGTGAGCGCCTCGGCGAGCTGCACGGCCAGCGATTCGACAAAACCGCCGGTAAGGCTGAGGTCGTCCTCGCGCAGCGCCTGGGCCTGTTCGGGGAGCAATTGATGGCGCACCAACGCGGGGACCGCCATGGCCTGCCGGGCCTGAACGTCGGCCTGGCGCAGCAGCGCGCCTACGTCCCGTAAGGTCGGGCGTGCGGGGGCCATGTCGGTACTCATCGCCTTGCCCTACCAATGGCTGGTTAAAATGCTGTTAGTTGAAAGGATCAGCGCCCTGCCATCGATATGGGTTCAGGCCTTGTCCGCTGCAAGCGGCGCGCGGTGCGTCTGCCACAGCAAAAGCCCCGTCAGCGCGAGATTCCACAGCATCAGCATCGGCATCAGCAGGCCGAGCGGCAAGGCAACCATGGCCGCCAGGGCGACCAGGCTGGGTGATCCCGCAAGCCTGCGCCAGAGCTGCGGCAGCGGTCCCGGCACCCGGCTCAGCACGGTGGCAAGGCCCGGCAGCAGCAACGCCGCGAACAGCCCGGACAGCCGGTCCGACGCAGCCACGCTGAGCACCGTGACGATGATGAAGGCGATCGCGAACGCAACGTCGCGCGCGATCTGTTCGATAGGCCTTGTCAGACTGCCGACAAAGCGCCCGAACAGCCTGTTGGCCGCATGGCCCGCCGCGCGCCCCGTCACGAGCATGGCGAGCGCCGCCATGCCCCATTGCGCGCCTGCCATACCGATTCCGATCACGGGCAGGCCGATGCCTGCGAGCCTGAGCGCCGGGCGGCTCCATCCGGTCGACCAGACGCGCCTTGCCAGCGAGGCCATCGCGCCGGTCTGGACGACCTTGCCGCCCAGCCCTCCCGATGCTCCGGCCAGCTCCTGCAGGGCGAGAATTTCGGCTTCTCCCGCTTCGCGCACGATCGCGATCCGCCCGGCTTCGGCCAGAGAGAACGGCAGCACCTCACGCCGATAGCCGCGCTGCACCGCCAGGCGCAGCAGCGCCGACTGGATGCTCCAATCTTCGGGAAGTTCGCGCGCCTCGACCAGGTCACGCGCGCGGACGCAGGCGAGCCCCGCCCAGACATGGTTGATATCGATCCGCTCAAACCGTTCGATCAGTACGCGTGCGCCGTCACCGGGGGCGAAACTGGCGACGAACGTGCTGGTCTCGCGGGCGAGCCTGTCCATGTCGGCAGGAGCGACATACAGGCCATCCGCGATCACCAGCAGCTCGTCCTCGCTGGCGAGCCGCACGCTGATATCGGCAACCGATCGCACCAGGTGAAACGCGAGTCCGCGCTGAGCGGCATAGCCCTCGATTTCGCGGATGCGATCGTCGACCGTGCCGACGAGGCACAGGATTTCGCCAGCGCCCGCCTGGACCGCCAGATCGATATGCAGCATCGCCAGCCGCCCGTGCGCCAGCGGCAGCGCACCGCGCAGTGCGGTGCTGCCGGGCACGGTTTCGGTCAGCGATATCAGTGCGGTACGCACGTCATGGAGCTCCATATGAACGGGAGCGGCCCTCTTATCGGTTGGGCACGGGGATGCCAACCGGCTGCGGCGCAGCCGAGGATGCAATGCGCAAGTTTACAGGTCGGCGGCAGGTATCTCGCCGAAGTCGCGCATCGCGGCGGCGAGTTCGCGCAGGACCACGGGATCGCCCGGGGCGCCCTCGAGCGCCTGGTCGGCAAGATCGACAATGCCCTGTACACCGAAACTGGCGGCCAGGCTCTTGAGGCGCAGCGCCGCGAAATGCCAGTTGGCGTCACACCGCGCGCGGCCCAGAAGGTCGATCTGCCGCGCGGCGCTCTCGATAAAGGCCCCGCGCAGCTCGGCGACCAGATCGGGATCGCTGCCGACAGCGGCGGCCAGCGCCGCGTTCAAAGCTCCGGATTCATATGCCATGGGGCATCGGAATAGACCAACCGCCTTAACTTTCAGTTTCTGGCCGGGCAAAATCTGTTAAGCATGTCGGCATGGGTGAGGGGAAGAAGATCATCGACCTGCGGCATGGCCGCAGCGAGGAAAATCCTGCGGCGCAGGAGCCGGTTCCGGACATGGCGGCACCGGCCAATTTGGTGCGTGCGGGAGCCGAAGAGCCGAGCGATTCGCACGCGCCCTGGGCCAGCGACGAGGAGGTGCCTGCGGCCGCGCCGGTGATCGGACGCTGGGGCTGGGCCGCGCTGGCGCTGGGCGTTGCCTGGACGGCGGCGTTCGTCTGGGCGTCGCTGCCGATGTGGCTGGCGATGATGACCCCCGAACTGGCGATGCAGGCGATCGCACAATGGGCAATGCCGGTGGCACTGATCGCCGCGCTCTATCTGGTCATGCAGCGCAACAGCCACAGCGAAGCGCGCCGTTTCGCGCAGCTTGCAGGGTCGTTGCGGGCGGAGAGCAGCCTGCTCGAAACCCGGCTGGCACACGTCAATGCCGAGCTGTCGCTAGCGCGCGAGTTCCTTGCCAATCAGAGCCTTGAGCTTGAGTCGCTCGGGCGGGTCTCGAGCGACCGGCTGCGCAGCTTTGCCGAGGAACTGCGCGCGACCATCCAGGCCAGCGACACCGGAATGCGCGCGATCGGCGAGGTCAGCGCAGCCGCACAGGGCAATATGGAAAAGCTGCGCAACCACCTGCCGGTCATCGCCAATTCGGCCAAGGATGTGACCAATCAGATCGGCAATGCCGGGCGCACGGCGCAAGGCCAGGTCGAAAGCATGATCGCCGCGTTCCAGAAACTGAACGAATTCGGCCAGGCCGCCAGCGCCCAGATCGGCACTCTGGTGCAGGAATCGGATGCCGCGACGGACAGGCTTGCCCAGTCGGTCGAGACCAGCGGTGCCGCGCTCACCGGCCATGTTGCCGAGGCAAGCGAGCAGATGGACCGCGCGATCGAGACCGTCGCCAGCCGCCTGGCGAACACGCGCAGCAATCTCGATCGGACGGCAGAGATCCAGACGGAACAGCTGCAGGCTCATGTCACGGAGCTCGAACGTTCGCTCGCTACCCTGGCCGAAGCGATGGCCGAGCGCGCCGCGCGCAGTCGTCAGGACATGCTTGCCGCTGCCGGGGATCTGGAGCTGACGCTGGGCACGCTGGCAACTTCAGCCGGCGAGAGCGAAGCCACGATCCGCCAAATCATTGCCGCCGCCGATGCGCAGATTGGCAATGCCGAGCGCCGCCTGCAGGCGATGGACGAGCAGAGCAGCGAGGCGCTCGCGCGTCTGGCCTTTGCCCTGTCGGCGCTTGATGCCAATGTTGCGAGCCTGTCCGAGAAACTGGCTGCAGGCAGCGGACATGCCGAGATTTTCGATAGCAAGTCGCAGCGCGTGCGCACGCTGCTCGAGTCGATCGAGCGGCAGGCGGAAGTGACGATCCCCGCTGCCCTGGAGGAACTCGATCGCAAGACCGACACGAGCGAACAGGGCGTCGCCAGCCTGCGCGCGCATGTCTCTGAGGTCGATGACGAGATGATCCGGCTGGGCTCGATCCTCGGTAATTTCGAGCAGCGCATCGCAGAACAGTCGGCCGAGATCGCCAGGCTGGCGGGCAGCAGCGAGTCAGGATGGCGCGAGCGGGCCGAGGATATCGGCGCCCTTGTCGCGGCGATGCGCGCGGCGCGCGACGATATCGACCAGCTCAACGAGACATCAGCGATCAAGTTGGTCGAGACGATGCGCGATGTCCATCGCGAGGCGCAGGCGGCTGCCGACGAGGCGCGCAGGGCCATGGATCGCGCAATTGCAGGCGCGACCGACAAGCTGGGTCAGGACAGCGCCGCAGCGCTCGAAAAAGTGCTACGCGGCAAGGCAGAGGAGCTGGTCGGCAAGCTGGAGAGCGCGATCAACCGTGCGGTCGGCGCTACCAGCGATGCCAGCCTGCACCTCAGGGATCAGCTGGCACGGGTCGACGATCTTGCCACCCATCTCGAGCGCCGGGTTGCTGATGCGCGCGAACTGGCCGAAGAGCGCACCGACAATGATTTCGCGCGGCGACTGGCGCTGCTGACCGAATCGCTCAATTCGACCGCGATCGATGTCGACAAGATCCTCTCTGCCGAGGTCAGCGATACGGCTTGGTCGGCCTATCTGCGCGGCGATCGCGGCGTGTTCACGCGGCGTGCGGTGCGACTGATCGACAGTGGCGAGGCGAAGGACATCGCGTCCGCCTATGAGAACAACCCCGAATTCTTCGAGCTGGTGAACCGCTATATCCACGATTTCGAAAGCATGCTGCGCACCGTGCTGTCGACCCGCGACGGCGGCGTGATGGGGGTCACGCTGCTGTCGTCGGAAACCGGCAAGCTCTATGTCGCGCTGGCCCAGGCGATCGAGCGGCTGCGGAACTGATCGCCGGCATCAATCCCGTTTCGTCGCGCTGACTTCCTGCACCGCCGGCGCATTTTCCCAGCCGCCACCCAGGGCGCGGAACAGCGACACCTCCGCTTCTGCCCGGGCCGCTGCGGCCGATCCGCTGGCAGCGCGCGCCGAAAGCAGATTGCGTTCCACCTCCAGCAGTTGCAGCGCATTGTCGCGACCCGCTCTGAAACGAATTCGCGTGATCCGTGCGACCTCCTCGGCAGCCTTGGCAGCATCGCGCAAGCTGGCTTCCTGCTCGATGGCGGCCTTGAGCCGCGCGAGCGCCTGTTCGGTCTCCTGCAGCGCGGTGAGCACCGCACCATCAAAGGCGGCCAATCGGGCATCGGCCTGCGCCGAGGCCGCATTGACCCGCGCGCGTGCCGCGCCGTCGATCGGCAGCGACCATGAGATCAACGGGCCCAGGCTGAAGCCGATATTGTTCGATTCGCCCAGCGCGCTCGGGCTGGTTCCGCCAATGGTCAGCGAACCGGCCAGCCGGATCGAGGGATAGAGCGCGGCGGTCGCCACGCCGACCCTCGCCGTATCTGCCGCCAGCCTGGCTTCGGCCGCGCGGACGTCGGGACGCCGTGCCAGCAGCGCTGCGCCGTCGCCGATCGGGATTGCGTTGTCGAGCCGTGGCGGCGTGGTACAGGCCGCTGCGGCTGCGTCTATACTGGTCGGCGTATCGCCGGTCAGCGTGGCAAGCGCATAAAGCGCGGCTCGCTGTTCCGCCTCGAACTGCGGCACTTGGGCCTGGGCCTGGGCGACGAGCAGTTCGGCATTGGCAACATCGCGCCGCTGTCCGCGGCCTGCGGCGAAAAGCCGCTGGTTGAGGTCGAGCGTCCGCTGCTGCGTGGCGAGCGATTCACGGGCGATGTCTGCCTGCAAGCGACTCGAGCAGGCCAGGGCATAGTTGCGCGCGACCTCTGCTGCCACACTGACCCGCGCGGCATCGAGATCCGCTGCTGCGGCCAGCGCATCGCCGCGCGTCGCCTCGACCGAGCGCCGGACTCCGCCGAACAGGTCGATCTCATAGGAGGCATCGCTGCCGAGCTGATAGAAATCGAATGTCAGCGGCTCGGGCGGGGCAAAGCCCACTCCGGCATTCTGCCCGGTGCCGACCTGGTTGGTATTGGCCGACGCGCTCGTGCTCAAGCTGGGGAACAGCCGTCCGCGGGCCTCGCGGATCAGCGCGCGGGCACGGCGCAGATTGGCGCTGGCCTCGCGCACATCGGTATTGCGCTCGAGCGCCTTCCTGACCAGCGCATCGAGTGCCGGGTCCTGATAGAGCCTCCACCAGCCATCGGGCAGCGGCGTGGCGGCAAAGCGCGGATCGGTACCTTCGGCAAAGCCCTGCGCAGCGCTGGCCGGCGTGGTCGGTCGCTCGAAATCGGGGCCGACGGTGCACGCAGCGAGCGTGGCGCTGAGGGCTGCGGCGGCGAGCAGACGGAATTTCAGGGTCATGGCTGGTTGCCCTCCAGAACGGGCTGGCTTGGGGCGGGCGGGGGCGGATCATCCTTGCGGCGGCGGCGCGACCACGCCTTGATCCGCTCCTCGAGCGTCCGCACCATCACATAGAAGGCGGGGGTGAACAGCAGGCCGAAAATGGTCACGCCGATCATGCCGAAGAACACCGCGATCCCCAGCGCCTGGCGCATTTCCGCGCCCGGCCCCGACGAGATCACCAGCGGAAGCACGCCCAGGATGAAGGCGAGCGACGTCATCAGGATCGGGCGGAGGCGCTGGGCAGCGGCATGGCGCGCCGCCTCGAGCACCGACTGGCCGTGATCCTCGTTATGCTTGGCGAACTCGACGATCAGGATCGCATTCTTGGCCGCGAGACCGATCAGCACGACCAGTCCGATCTGCGTCAGGATGTTGTTATCGCGCCCCATCAGGTTCACGCCCAGAATGGCGGCCAGCAGGCACATCGGCACGATCAGGATCACCGCCAGCGGCAGCACCAGGCTTTCATATTGCGCGGCGAGCAGCAGGAAGACGAAGATCACGCCCAGCGCGAAGACGAGCGTGCCGGTGCTTCCGGCTGCGCGCTGCTGATAGGCGATTTCGGTCCATTCATAATCGAAGCCCTGGGGCAGCACGCGCTGGGCCAGCTTCTCCATCGCATCGAGCGATTGGCCGCTCGAATAGCCGGGCAGGGTGTCGCCCTGCAACTCCGCCGCACGGTACAGATTGTAGCGCACCACGCGATAGGCCCCCGAATCGTTGCGCAGGCTCATCACCGCATCGAGCGGGACCATCTGCCCCGTGGACGAGCGCGTACGCAGCCGTCCGATATCCGAGACATCGTCGCGATACGGGGCATCGGCCTGGGCGGTCACCCGGAAGGTGCGGCCGAGGAAATTGAAGTCGTTGATATAGCTCGAGCCCAGATAGGTGCCGAGCGTCGAGAAGATATTCTCCACCGGTACGCCCAGCTGCTCGGCGCGCGCGCGGTCGATGTCCGCGAACAGCCGCGGCGTGCGGGTGTTGAAGGTGGTGAACGCGCCGGCAATGCCGTCGGTCTGGTTGGCCCCGCCCATCATGGCGAAGGCCGCCCCTTCCAGAGCCTGCAAGCCAGCATTGCCGCGATCCTCGATGATCATCTTGAAGCCGCCGCCGGTACCCAGCCCGGAGACCGGGGGCGGGGCGATCACCAGGATGTTGCCCGCGGTGATCTGTGCCATCGCAGCGAACAGCTCGCCTGCAACCTCGGTCGCGCCGATGCGCGTGCCCGCCGGCTTCAGCGTGATGAAGATCGCGCCGGCATTGGGCGCATTGGTGAAGGTCGCGCCGTCAAAGCCAGCAAAGGCGATGGTGCTGACGACATTGGGGTTCTTGAGCGCGAGCGCCTGCGCTTCCTCGAGCGTCGCGGTGGTGCGCTGGAGCGAGGCGCCAGGCGGCATCTGCACCACGCCGATCAGATAGCCCTGATCCTGCGCCGGAATGAAGCCCGCAGGGGTGGCGGCAAAGCGCCATCCCGCCACCGCGATCAGCGCAAGATAGGCAATTCCCATGAACATCAGGCTGCGGATCGTGCGCGCGGTGAGGCGGCCATAGCGCTCCGAAAGCTTGGCGAAGCCGCGGTTGAAGCCGCGTGCAAAGCGCGCGCCCCATCCACGCCAGCCCGCAGGAATGTCCTTGTCCTCATGGCTGCGCGGACGCAGCAGCAGCGCGGCGAGCGCCGGCGACAGCGTCAGCGACACGAATGCCGAGAAAGCCGTCGCGCCAGCGATGGTGACCGCGAACTGCTGGTAGAAGGCCCCTGAAATGCCGGGGATGAACGCGGTCGGGATAAACACGCCGCACAGCACCAGCGCGATCGCGATCAGCGCGCCCGAGACCTCGTCCATCGTCTTGTGCGCGGCATCGAGCGGGCTCAGCCCCTCTTCCTCCATCAGGCGCTCGACATTCTCGACCACCACGATTGCGTCGTCGACGACGATGCCGATCGCCAGCACCATACCGAACAGCGAGAGACTGTTGAGCGAGAAGCCCAAGGCCGCCAGCACCGCGATCGCACCCGCGAGCGCAATCGGGATGGCGATGATCGGGATGATCGCCGCGCGCCAGCTCTGCAGGAACAACAGCACGACGATGGCAACGAGGATGATCGCCTCGACCAGCGTGTCCTGCACCGCCGCAATCGACGCTTCGACGTAGCTGGTCGGGTTGTAGGGGATGCTGTACGCCATGCCCGGCGGGAAATTGCCTTCGGCGCGCTTGAGCTCATCCTCGACCGCCTTGGCGACCGTCAGCGCGTTCGACCCGGGCAGCTGCGAGATGGCGAGCGCCACCGTTGGCTTGCCGCTGGCAAAGGCGTTGACGCTGTAATCCTGCGCGCCCAGTTCGATCCTGGCCACATCGGCAAGCCGCGTCAGCGCCAGGCCGTCGCGCTTGATGACGATCTGGCCGAACTCCTCGGGCGTGCTCAGCCGTCCCTGGGTCTGCACGCCGAGCTGGAACGCGGTACCGCCACTGTTGAACGGTGGCTGGCCGATCGAGCCTGCCGATACCTGCGCGTTCTGCGCGCGGATCTTGCCGACGATCTCGTCCACGGTGAGGTTGCGGCTGGCCGCCAGTTCGGGGTCGATCCACACGCGCATGTTGTAATCGCGCCCGCCGAACAGCCTGGCCGAGCCGACCCCCTCGATGCGCGAGATGCGGTCGATGATCTGCAGCGTCGCATAGTTGCTGATATAGGGCTGGGTCAGCGAGCCATCGGGCGAGAAGAAATTCGCGACCATCAGCAGATCGGGCGAGTTCTTGCGCACCGTCACGCCGATCTGGCGCACCTCCTGCGGCAGGCGCGGTTCGGCGCTGCTGACGCGGTTCTGCACCAGCACCTGCGCCTGGTCGACATCGGTGCCCTGGGCGAAGGTGACGGTGATCGCCAGGTTGCCATCACCGGTCGATGACGAGGACATGTACAGCATGTCCTCGACGCCGTTGATCGACTCCTCCAGCGGGGCGGCGACGACGTCGGCAATGGTTTCGGCGCTGGCGCCGGGGAAGCTCGCGCTCACCACCACCGTGGGCGGCGCGATCTCGGGATATTGCGATACCGGCAGCGTCGGATAGGCGACCACGCCGAAGATGACGATCAGGATCGACAGGACCGCCGCGAAGATCGGGCGGTCGATGCAGAAATGGGCGATGCGCATGGCTTAGCTCGCCGTTGCCTGGGCGGGGGCGGGGGTGGAAATGGGCTGCGCGATCGGTGCGTCATCCTTGGCGCGGGCCTTGATCTGGCCCTTGCGCGGGGTCACCACCATGCCTGGCTGCATTCGGGTGAGGCCGTCGATGACGATCCGCTCGGTCGGCGCGATCCCTTCGCGGATCACGCGCAGCCCTTCCACCATCGGTCCGGTCTGGACCGGACGAGGCGCAACCTTGTTGTCCTTGCCCAGAACGAAGACCAGCTTGCGTGTCTGATCGGTGATGATCGCCTCGTCGGGCACGAGCATCGCCTTGTACGTGCCCGACCCCAGCAGCCGCGCGCGCCCGAACATGCCGGGGACGAGGAAACCGTTGGGATTGTCGACCATCGCATAGGCGGTGATCGTGCCGGTATCGGGGCTGATGCCGTTGTTGAGGAAGGCCATGCGGCCGCGCCAGCGGAAGGTCGGCTCGTCGGCGAGCTGGATCTCGACCGGATTGGGCGCATAGCGCGAACTGCGCCGCTCGCCGCCGGCATCCTGGCGGATATATTTGAGGTAGAAGGCCTCGGCGCCATCGAAGCTGAAACGGATCGGGTTGATGCGGACGATGCGGGTCAGTTCGGTCTGCCCGGCGGTGACGAAATCGCCGACATCGACCATCCGGTTCGAGGTGCGGCCCGAGATGGGCGCACGCACTTCGGTAAAGGAAAGATCGAGCTGGGCCTGCTGCCGCCGCGCCTGTGCAGCGGCCAATGATGCCTGCGCGCTGCGCAGATTGGCGGCGAGCGTATCGGCTTCTTCCCTGCTGATGGCATCGAAGCCGACAAGCTCGCGACCCCGCGTGGCCTGCGCCCGGGCATTGGCGAGAGCGGCACGCGCGCTGGCGACGCTCGCCTCGGCTTCGGCCAGCGCAGCGCGGAAGGGCCGCTGATCGATCACGAACAGCAACTGTCCCTTGCCGACATCGCCACCATCGCGGAAAGCGACGCGCGCAATCGGTCCCGAGACGCGCGCGACCAGCTGCACATCCTCGTCCGCGGTGAAACGGCCGATATACTCGTCCCAATCGACCACCTCGCGCTGCAGCGGCACGGCGACCGTCGCTGCGGGCGGGGGAGGCGGCGGGGGCGGCTCGGACGAACAGGCGCTGACGAGCAGCGTCAGCGCTGCAGCGAAGAGCGCGCATCTGGGGGGGACGCGCATCGATGACTCCGGATTTTGATATTGCACCGCAACATCGTGGCGGAAACGTAACGGAAGGTCCAGAGAAAAAAGTTGCATTTAACAACTAATATATGTTTGTTTTTTGCAACTCATCTGGCGCAACCCGCAAATGCGGAGAATGTTCCGCGATCCCGTTCAGGATGCTGCGCGCAAGCCTCCGCATTTGGCCATGCAAGGTTGTAGTGCGATGGCGCGCTCCCTATCTGACCCGGAAGTCCAAGATGAAGGGGGATTTCCTGATGCTGTACCATGATGCCGACGATGACGTCGATCTGTCGGAAAAGGGCAAGATCCCCGTTCCCCAGGACGTGCAGCAGGCGATCGTCACTTTGCTGCGCTGGACCGGCGACGATCCCGAGCGCGAGGGCTTGCGTGACACACCGCTGCGCGTCGCGCGCGCCTGGAAGGAATATTGCTCGGGCTATGGCGACGATCCCAGCGTGCATCTCAGCCGCACGTTCGAGGAAGTCGGCGGTTATGACGAGCTGGTGCTGCTCAAGGACATTCCGTTCCAGTCGCATTGCGAACACCATATGGCGCCGATCATCGGCAAGGCGTCGATCGCCTATATGCCCAGGGATCGCGTGGTCGGCATTTCCAAGCTGGCGCGCGTGCTGCACGGCTATGCACGGCGTCTGCAGGTACAGGAGCGCCTGACAGCTGAGGTCGCCGCCTGCATCTGGGAGCATCTGCAGCCACATGGCGTGGCGGTGGTGATCGAGGCGAGCCACAGCTGCATGACCGCGCGCGGCGTGCGCACGCCCGGCGTCGGCATGATCACCAGTCGCCTTCTTGGCTGCTTCCTGGATGACCATCGCTCGCGCAAGGAAGTGATGGGTCTGATGGGCTATTGAGGCCCGAACAGCTCTCTCCCCGCGAGGGGAGAGGGCGTTGAGCGAAGTTCAAAGCTGCTCGAGCATGTAGTCCGCGCTGCTGACCTTGAAGTCGCCCGGCTCTTCGACGAACAGCTTGTCCACCACGCCGTCCTTGACGACCATGGCGAACCGCTGGCCGCGCTTACCCATGCCGAAGCCGGTGCCGTCCATGGTGAGGCCCAGAGCCTCGACGAAATCGCCATTGCCGTCTGCGAGCATCGCGATCGAATCGGCATTGGCCGACTTGCCCCAGGCGCCCATCACGAACGCATCGTTGACGGCGGTACAGGCGATCTCGTCGACGCCCTTGGCCTTGAGCGCATCGGCCTTTTCGACAAAGCCGGGAAGGTGACGGGCCGAACAGGTCGGCGTGAACGCACCGGGGACCGAGAACAGCGCGACGGTCTTGCCCGCAAAGAAATCCTTCGCCTCGACCTGCTGCGGCCCATCGGCGGTCGCGCGGACGAACTTGGTGTTGGGGATGGTGTCGCCGACGTTGATCATGGCATTCGTCTCCTGCTGGATATTGGAACCGGGCTGCATGTTGTCCCGTCGCCAGCGCATTGCAAGAGCCCATCGCCAAGCCTGCCCCAATTCCCGATCGTGGGTCTTGGCCCAGGCATATAAAGGAATCTTTATATTTGCCTGTCAGGCCGAGTCTGGCTATGGGAGCGGGAGTTTCCGATCGCCCCCTTGGCCATTCGGACAGACATTCAGGAGATATAGCGTGGCCAGTGCCCCGACCCTCGACCGCAACGATTATGTCGTTGCCGACCTTTCGCTCGCCGATTTCGGCCGCAAGGAAATCGCGATCGCCGAAACCGAAATGCCCGGCCTGATGGCGATCCGCGAAGAATATCGCGCCGCTCAGCCGCTCAAGGGCGCCAAGATCACCGGCTCGCTGCACATGACCATCCAGACCGCCGTGCTGATCGAGACGCTGGTCGCGCTGGGTGCCGAAGTGCGCTGGGCCACCTGCAACATCTATTCGACCCAGGACCATGCCGCCGCCGCGATCGCCGCGCAGGGCATTCCCGTGTTCGCCATCAAGGGCGAGACGCTGGAAGAATATTGGGAATATGTTGACCGCATCTTCGACTGGGGCGCCGAGGAAGGCACCACCTGCAACATGATCCTCGACGATGGCGGCGACGCCACGATGTATGCGCTGTGGGGCGCGCGCGTCGAAGCGGGTGAAGAGCTGTTCACCCCGACCAACGAGGAAGAAGAGTGCTTCGTCAAGGTCCTGAAGCGCCGCCTGGCCCAGACCCCGGGCTACCTCACCAAGACCGTCCAGAACATCAAGGGCGTGTCGGAAGAGACCACCACCGGCGTGCACCGCCTGTATGACCTCGCCAAGAAGGGCAAGCTGCCGTTCCCCGCGATCAACGTCAACGACAGCGTCACCAAGTCGAAGTTCGACAACAAGTACGGCTGCAAGGAATCGCTGGTTGACGGCATCCGTCGCGGCACCGACGTGATGATGGCCGGCAAGGTCGCCGTGGTGTGCGGCTATGGCGACGTCGGCAAGGGTTCGGCAGCCTCGCTGCAGGGCGCCGGCGCGCGCGTGATCGTCACCGAAATCGACCCGATCTGCGCCCTGCAGGCGGCGATGGACGGCTTTGCCGTGCAGACGCTGGAAGACGTCGTGTCGACCGCCGACATCTTCGTCACCACCACCGGCAACAAGGACGTCATCACGCTCGATCACATGCGCGCGATGAAGGATATGGCGATCGTCGGCAACATTGGCCATTTCGATAACGAGATCCAGGTCAATGCGCTCGAGAACATGAAGTGGACCGAGATCAAGCCGCAGGTCGACATGGTCGAATTCCCCGATGGCAAGCGCATCATCATGCTGTCCAAGGGCCGCCTGCTGAACCTCGGCAACGCCACCGGCCATCCCAGCTTCGTGATGTCGGCCAGCTTCACCAACCAGGTGCTCGCCCAGATCGAACTGTTCAGCGGTGCAAACAAGTACCAGAACGACGTGTACGTTCTGCCCAAGCATCTGGACGAGAAGGTCGCCCGTCTGCACCTCGCCAAGCTGGGCGTGAAGCTGACCGAACTGACCAAGGAACAGGCCGCCTATATCGACGTGCCGGTCACCGGTCCGTTCAAGAAGGACGAATATCGCTACTGATCCGCTGCGTTCCGGTTCTGCCGGAATCAGGACAGATAAGGGCCCGCTCCGCACCATGCGGGGCGGGCCTTTTGCATGGGCGACGATCGCCCTCGGGCCGATTTCCGTTAACGCACACGCCCCCGCGCGCTATAGGCCAGCGAGAATCGCCCCCTTGCTGAGGAGCCAGCCCATGAAATTCTTCGTCGACACCGCAGACACCGCCGAAATCGCCGATCTGGCCGCGACCGGCCTGCTCGATGGCGTCACCACCAACCCGTCGTTGATCGCCAAGTCGGGCCGCGATTTTCTGGAAGTGACCAAGGAAATCTGCGCGCTGGTCGAAGGCCCGGTCTCGGCAGAGGTCGTCGCGCTGGACCATGAGACGATGATGAAAGAGGCCGAGATCCTGCGCAAGATTGCCGACAATGTCGCGATCAAGGTGCCGCTCACGCTCGATGGCCTCAAGACCTGCAAGAAGCTGACCGACGACGGCACCATGGTCAACGTGACCCTGTGCTTCTCCGCCAACCAGGCGCTGCTCGCGGCCAAGGCGGGTGCGACCTTCATCTCGCCGTTCGTTGGCCGTCATGACGATAACGGCTTCGACGGCATGGCGCTGATCGAAGACATCCGCCTGATCTACGACAACTATGCCTTCGACACTGAAATCCTGGTCGCCTCGATCCGCCACCCGATCCATGTGCTCGAATCCGCCCGCATCGGCGCGGACGTCGCCACCATGCCACCCAGCGTGATCCGCGGCCTGTTCAAGCACGTGCTGACCGACAAGGGCATTGAGGGCTTCATGGCGGATTGGGCGAAGACGGGGCAGTCGATCGGGTGAGATCTCCGTATAGGCTAAAGTTCGATATCGCTAGTTCACACAACGGTCGTTCTAATCAAGTTGAGCTGGGTAGGGTCGCCCGCGTCTGATTAGTACCCAGTATGCAATCACTATAGCAAAAGTGTAAACAACCATTAGAGGAATAAAGAACTCACGCTTTTCTTTCTTAAGAATAATTGATCTCGACGCCCCCTCGAATGGATAAATTTGAAAAAATAATGGCAATGTTGCAATAAAGATTGCGCCTATAAGTAATCCAACCTGCAAGACGACCTTGGCGGTAACGCTTGTTAATGACAATTTTTCAACAATTTTGTCTATAAAATTGTCAGTCTTGTAAAAAATTATTCCGTGAGACAGGCCCATAATTGTACCTGTCAGTGCAAGTTCCGATTTTACGCCAGTGTGAGTTAGCTCAATCGAAAATCCATCACCAGGATCGAGGAAATCAAACGATACAAGCGCTGAATTATTTTGATCCAGAGCTATATTCGCCAAAGTGACTGTGCGGACTTGTTTTAACACAACCGCCTTCAGTAATATCGCATTCTCCGGCGCCAAAATACGAAGCGGATCGATTTTTGTGATCTGCGATCCTTGTATGGTAGTCTTACCTGAATTCCATATAAAGAACTTGGTGACAGTGACACGTTTGACCATCTGCCCCCCTATAACGGATCTCCAACTCTTCTCCAAAGTAAGACTCATGTCCTCCGATTAGCCGCAGCTCATCCTTGTCATAATGGAGCTGCGTTTTAACCCTGCTTTTTATGTAAAAAAATACGGTTAAGACAAGCCCAACGGCGCTAGTTATCGAAAGTCCGATTTCAGGCGTGGTAACGACTTTCAGTGTTGCTTCCCAGTCCACTGCGCTCTCCCCGGACATGCTCATCCGGAGCAAATCTAATCCAGCTTTTTCTAGTCCGCAAACGTCTTCGGAGCAGGCGACGCAATCGTCAGCGTGCCCGCGCCGACCTGCTGCACTTCGAGCAAACGCTCCGCAACGCCGGCACGGTTGAAGCGGAACGCGCCGTCCAGGCCGATAAAGCCGCCGGGATCGCGCAGGCGGTCCATCGGGAAGGGGGTGCCGGGCTTCCAGTCGCGGGCGATGCGGGTGGTGAGCAGCACGCTGTCATAGCCGAGCGTCGAGAGGCGGAAGGGATCGGTGCCGAACTGCGCGCGGTATTTTGCGGCATATTGGCGGTACAGGCCGTCCGAGACGCTGGCGAACCACGCGCCGCGCATCGCGGCCGACGAGGGCAGGGCGCGTTCGGTGTTCCACAATTCGGTGCCCAGGATGCGCGCATCGGTCCCGCCATTGGCGCGGATCAGTGGGACGATGCGGATCGCGGCCGCGCCGCTATCGGCGATCAGGATTGCCTCATAGGCGGTGTCGCCCTGCATCTTCTTGAGCGCAGCGGTAATCGCGGCATTGCCTGCGCCATAGCTCTGCATCGACACGACGGTGCCGCCCGCAGCCTTGACCGAGGCAAGCATCGCCGACGAGGCGCGCTGACCATAAGTGCCGGCGGGGACGAGCGCGGCAAAGCGGGTGATGCCCTGCGAGCGGGCATGGCGCACGACGCGGTCGATCGACTGGGCGGGCACATATCCCATGACGAAGACGTTGTTGCCGGCGATGCCGACATCGTTCGAATAGCTGATGATCGGCACGCGCGCGGCATTGGCGGCCGCGGCGATGGCGACCACGTCGTCGCCCAGCAGCGGGCCGAGGATCAGGCGGTTGCCATCGGCGATCGCGCGCTGCGCGGCAGCCTGCGCGCCGAGCGCGGTATCATAGCTGGTGATGCGGATGTTGCTGGCCTTGGTGTCCATCAGCGCGAGCGTGGTGGCATTGGCGATCGACTTGCCGACCGCGGCGTCCTTGCCCGAAAGCGGCAAGAGAAGGGCGATGCGATGGCGCGTTTCGTCGGTGGGAAGCACGCCGGTTATCTTGCCATCATCGGGCTTGGTCACGGGCTTGTCCGGCTGCTGGCTGGGCGTCGGCGGCGGAGCGGTCTTGGGCACCATGGTCTGGCACGCTGCCAAAGCCATCGACCCCAGCACCAGCATGAGGATGGCCTGCCATTTGCGATAAAACTGTTTCACTGCTTGTCGCTCCCGCCCTGCCGGTCCATGAACATCCGCGTGATTCATGATCCCGAACCCGGCCTGTATATCGTTGCGAC
>Ga0233424_10000694_pt1 | contig 38555 bp, 34 predicted proteins | sample Watercolumn_Towu_FD_181011 | JGI IMG/M metagenome (GOLD analysis project Ga0233424, IMG submission 181011) | Freshwater microbial communities from Lake Towuti, South Sulawesi, Indonesia - Watercolumn_Towuti2014_125_MG | ecosystem: Environmental > Aquatic > Freshwater > Lake | place: Indonesia...
AACTTGTCGTCGGTGAGCTTGGTTTCCTGCAGCACGATGATGTCGGGCTGCTCAGCCGCGAGCCACGCGAGCAGCTGGGGCAGGCGCACGGCGAGGGAGTTGACGTTCCAGGTGGCGAGTTTCACGGCGATGCAAGGGAAAGGATGCGGCCTCGCAGCTTAGTGGAACTCACGGCACCGCCGAGCGCGCCGTCAGAACTTGTAGCGCACCATCCCCGACAGCCGGCTCACCGTGCCGCGTTCGCCGTTGAACGTGACGCGGCGGCCGTGCGTGTAGTCGACCCCGGCGTCCACCTGCGGCAGCGGCGACCACCAGGTGGTGAGGAACCACTGCGTGAGCCGCTGGTTGGGGTAGAAGTCGGCGCCGGCGGGGGAGTTGGCGCGCTGGGTGGTGTTGGCCAGGTCGTCGCGGGCGAACTGCGTGCGGGCGTAGGCCACGGTGGTGCGCCAGGTGTCCGACCAGCGGTGGCCGTAGCCCAGGTGCACGCCGCCGCCGCGCCACAGGCGGATGCCCTCGGGGGTGTCGATGGCGCTCTGCGTCGAGCCGTTGAACATGTAGCGGCCGATGCCGGCGCCGCCCACGGCCAGCAGCACCACGTGGTCCTGGGCCGAGAGGTTCCCGCGCCCGCTGGCGGCCAGGCCCCAGCCCTGCTTGCCGCCGCGGTCGTTGTGGTATTTCACCGTCACCGCGCGCGCCGACACGTGGCCCCAGCCGGCATCGTGCGTGTAGCCGGCCACCAGGTCGAACGCGGTGTCGTAGTCGGTCACCGGCGATTTGGCCAGGCTCGAGCCGACGCTGTTCTCCACCGCGACGTCGAAGCGGTGTGCCTTGGCCACCGGCTGCGTGTAGCGCACCATCGCCTGGCGGATGGTCGGCTGGATGCCGGTGCCGTTCCATTCGACGATGTCGGGCGAGGCGCGCAGGTCGGTGAAGGTGCTGAAGGTCTGGCCCACCAGCCAGCCGTTGAGCTGGCCGTAGGCCTCGCGCAGGCGGAAGGTGGTGGCGGTCTCGCCGCCCAGCGTGTTGAGGCCGTCGAAATCGGCCTCGATCTTGGTGTTCAGCACGCCGGCGGCGGTGGGCGTGGCGGTGAGCAGGCCGAAGCGCGAGCCGCGTGCGGTGGCGAAGCTCTGGCCATGGCGCTGGCCGGCGGCGCTGTCGTCCAGCGGCTGCACGAACAGCGCGTTGGCCCAGCCGTAGGCATTGACGTTGGCGATGCGCTGGCGGAAGTCGTACGTGGTGTCCAGCCGGGCCATGCCGTAGAGCTTCAGCGAGGTGTCGGTGCCGGGCAGCTTGAACGAGCCGGGCAGCGTGCCGGCCTGCACCGGGGCGGCGGCGGACGGGGCCGCTTCGGCGCGTTCCCGCGGGGCGTTTGCCGGTGGGGTGGCCCGGGCCTGCAGGTCGAGTTCGAGCTGCTGCAGCCGGGCCCGCAGCTGGGCGATGTCGGCTTCCAGCGCCTCGGGGCTGCTGGCGGCATGGGCGGTCCAGGGGGGCAGGGCGAGGCCCAGCAGGCACAGGACGGGAAGGGCGTGGCGAACCGGCTGACCGGGCATGAAGGGGCTCCTCGGGTTGAGTCTGTGGGCGCGCACGCGGGCGCTGCACCCGCGGCGGGAGGCCGCGTTGCGAAGGTCGACGAAAGGGGAAAGGCGGAGAGCGGCGCCGGCCTCAGGCCAGCGGCGACGGGCGCCGGCGCACCCACGGGGCGGCCTGCTCGTAGGCATGGCCGAGCTGCAGCACCTCGAAGTCCTGCCGCGGCTTGCCGATCACCTGCAGCCCCATCGGCTGGCCGGCGGCACTGAAACCCGCGGGCACGTTCAGCACCGGCAGCCCGGCCAGCGTCGGGCCCACCACCACCTCCATCCAGCGGTGGTAGGTGTCCATCGCGCGGCCGTTGATCTCGCGCGGCCAGTGCTGCTGCGCATCGAACGGGAACACCTGCGCCGAGGGCAGCACCAGGTAGTCGTGCTGCTGGAACAGCGCCAGCAAGCTTTGGTACCAACGGGTGCGCTGCACCGAGGCGGCCCACACCTCGTCGGCCTTCAGCCCGAGGCCACCTTCGATTTCCCAGAGGGCCTCGGGTTTCATCAGCGCCCGCTTGGCCGGGTCCTGGTAGAGCGGGCCGGCGGCGTTGGCGATGGTGAAGTGGCGCAGCGTGAGCCAGGTCTTCCACAGCGCCTCGGGCGAGTAGGCGGGCTGCACGGCGTCGATGCGGCAGCCCAAGGCCTCGAAGCTCTTCAGTGCCGACTCGCACAGCGGCATCACGCCGGGCTCGGTGGCCAGGTAGCCGTTCAGGTCGCCCAGCCAGCCGATGCGCGTGCCCTTGAAGTCGCGCTTCAGGCCGTGCGTGAAACGCTGCGGGTCGTCGTCCAGCGACAGCGGCACGCGCGCATCGAAGCCGGCCTGCACCGACAGCAGCATCGCCACATCGGCCACCGTGCGGCCCATCGGACCCTCGTAGCCGAGCTGCTGCACGAAGACTTCGCCGGTGGGGCCGTAAGGGACGCGGCCCTGCGACGGCCGGAGGCCGAACACGTTGTTGAACGCGGCCGGGTTGCGCAGCGAGCCCATCATGTCCGACCCGTCGGCCACCGGCAGCATGTGCGTGGCCAGCGCCACCGCCGCGCCGCCGCTGCTGCCGCCGGCGCACCAGCGGGCGTCGTAGGCGTTCAGCGTGGTGCCGAACACGCTGTTGTAGGTGTGCGAGCCCAGGCCGAACTCGGGCGTGTTGGTCTTGCCGATCAGCACGGCGCCGTGGCGGCGCGCGCGTTCGACGATCACCGCATCGGTCTTGGGCACGTAGTCCTTGAACAGCGGCGAGCCCTGCGTGGTGACGATGCCGGCGGTGGCCGCGAGGTCCTTCGGTGCCTGCGGAATGCCGTGCAGCCAGCCCATCACGCGGCCGGCGGCGAGCTGGCGGTCGCGCTCGCTGGCCTGCGCGAGCAGCTGCTCGCGGTCCTGCAGCGTGACGATGGCGTTGACCTGCGGGTTCACGCGGTCGATCTGCGCCAGGTAGGCCACCATCACCTCGCGGCAGGAGACCTGCCTCGTGCGGATCCAGCGCGACAGCGTCACCGCATCGGCGGCGACGATCTCGTGGCCCGGCCGGGACGCCGCCTTCGCCTGCGCCCACGACGGCAGCGCCAGGCCCGCGGCGGCGGCCGCGCCGGCCTGCAGGAAGCCGCGGCGCGGCAGGCGGTCCTGCGGTGCTGCGGCGTGGGGCACGCCGGGCCGCGTGGCGTTTCCAGACATCATCGGGTCTCCTGAAAAGGCATGCATTGCGTTAAGGTGCAGGCCATTGTGAAAACCGCATGACGGCTGGACAAGCGCAAAGATTGCATCGACCCGATGCACGCCGCGCAAGCCCGCATCGCCGGCCCGATCCGCCACCGATGGACACCCGCAAGCTCCGCCACTTCGTCGCCTTGTGCGAACACGGCTCCTTCCACAAGGCCGCCGAGGCCTGCCACATCAGCCAGTCGGCCTTCAGCCGCAGCATCCAGGCGCTGGAAGGCGAGCTGAACGTGCCGCTGTACGACCGGCAGGAAGGCTGCCAGGGGCCGACGCCGTATGGCGCGCAGCTGCTGGAGCAGGCCCGCCAGGTGCTGTTCCACAGCCGCGAGCTGCAGCGCCACGTCACGCTGATGCGGCAGGGCGACCTCGGTGAGATCGCGCTCGGCGCCAGCCCCACGCCGGCCGCGCTGTTCCTGAAGGACTGCCTGGTGCGCGTGGCCCGCGAGCACCCGCGGCTGGTGCTGCAGGTGACGCTGGGCGACGCGGCCGACCTGCTGCGCGACCTGCGCAGCCAGCAGCTCGACATCGTGGTGGTCGATGCCCACGTGCTGGTCGACACCGAGGGCCTGGACATCGAGTGGCTCGCGCACCTGCCGGTGGATTTTGTCTGCCGCGCCGGCCATCCGCTGCTGCAGGCACCGTCGCGCACGCTGGCCGAGGTGTGCCGCTACTCGGTGTGCTGCTCGCCGCTGAGCGACGTGTCCGCGCGCGAGCTGATCGAGCTGTTCGGCCCGCCCGGCCACCCCGACCGCATGCTGACCATGCGCAGCGTCAGCTACGACCTGCTGAAGGACGTGGTGCTCGAGACCGATGCGGTGATGGTGACGACGCTGGCGGTGGTGGGCCAGGAGCTCGCCGAAGGCCGCATGCAGGCGCTCGGCCTGATGCCGCGGCAGGTGCAGGGCCGCTACGCCAGCATCACGCTGAAAGGCCGCACACCGGCCCCGGCGCTCGAGCTGGTGCGCGAGGTGGCCCGCTCACGCGTGCGCGCCTGAGCCCGCGGGGGCCCGGGCCGATGGCCGCACCAGGGCGGCAGCCATCGCGAGCGCCACCACCGTGCCCGCCAGCGGCAGGTGCCGCGTGGCATCGGCCTGCATGGCTGCGCCGATCGACACCGGGCCGACGAACGAGCCGATCGCACCGAGCCCGTTGACCAGCCCGATCGCGATGCCCTGTGCATGGGCCGGGCCCCAGGCCTCGGCCGCGAACACCCAGAACGCCGCCAGCGCGGAGGTCAGCGCCGCCACCGCCACCGAAGCCGCGGCCAGCAGCAGCAGCGGGGTCGCGCGGTCCGTGGCGAGCGCCAGGCCCAGCGTGGCACAGGCCGCCGCCGCGACCAGGCTGGCGCAGGCCGTCCACCGTGCGCCATGCCGTGCCTGCCGCACCGTGCGCGCCACGGCGAACAGGGCCGGCAGCGCCAGCAGGTGCGGCACCGCCTGGCACCACCCGTTGAGCCGCAGGTCGCCGAGGCCGGCCTGCTGCAGCCACGTCGGCAGCCAGAACAGCAGCCCGTACAGCGCCGCCTGCAGCGCGGCCAGCGTGAGGCCGCAGCCGAGCAGTCGGCGCCGGTCCAGCCGCGGGCGGCGAGGCGTTGCCGCGGGAGCCGCCACGTCGAGCCGCGCCGGCAGGCAACGCCCCAGCAGCGCGGCGACCAGCAGCGCCGGCAGGCCGGTGGCGACGAACGCCCATTGCCATGGCCGCAGGCCCCAGGGGCTGCCGTCGAGCGCCAGCACGCTGCCCACCAGCGAACCCGTGACCAGCCCGGCCGCGCTGCCGGCCACCATCAGCACCGCCATCGCCCGCGCCCGCGCCGCCGGCGGCAGCCCGTGGTGCACCAGCAGCACCACGCCGGGGAAGTAGCCGGCCTCCGCGATGCCCAGCGCGATGCGCGCGGCCACGAAGCTGCCCGCATCGTGCACCCACACCTAGCCCAGCGTGACCGTGCCCCACGCACACGCCAGCCCGGTCAGCCAGCGCCGCGGCCCGAAGCGCAGCAGCATCAGGTTCGACGGCGCCTCGAAGGCGCTGTAGGCAATGAAGAACAACCCCGCCCCGAAGCCGAACGCGGCCGGCCCCAGCGGCGCGTCCTGCTGCATCGCCAGCTTCAGCACGCCGATGTTCAGCCGGTCGAGCACCGCCACCGCATAGCCGAGCGCCAGCACCGCCAGCAGCGAAGGGCTCAGGGAGGGCCCGCGGGAAGGGGCGGGGGCGCCGGGCATGTCGGGAGTCCGAGGGGCGAAGGTGCAGCGACTGTAGGGCGCACATCGAGCAGCCGTTATCCGGAGGTGGCAAGAATGCGGCGCCGTGGTGCCCGCAGTCGGCCGCCGGAATAGACCGGCATGATGTTCCCGATCAGCACATGTGATTTCACTTGCGCCGCGGCCGCCACCATCATCGGATGTCCCTTCACACCGCATCCGTTCCATGAGCGACATCCTCTGGCCGCAAGGCTACGTGCCCGGTTTCACCGACAACTTCTGCTCCAACGAGGTCATCGTCACCGGGCTGGCATTGGCCGACGCCTGGCCCTTCCTCGACACGCCCGCCCGCTGGCCGACCTACTACGCCAACGCCGCGGACGTGCGCCTCCACGATGCTCGGGGACTGGACGTTCACCATGCCTGGCTGCTCGAGGGGAGCTGTCCGGCGGCCGGCTGCGCATCCTCACGCAGGAAACCCAGTGCGGCCGGCCGGCGGCCGAACTGGCCCGGGCGCGGCCGAACCCGATGATCAATGGCCATCAGGACTGGCTCGACGGCCTGGTCGCCGCCGCGCGCGCCGGCGCTTCAGCGACGGGGGCCGCAGGCGCGCACCAGCTGTGAGCGCACCCAGCGCTGCGCCACGTCGTCGTGCGTGCGCGCATGCCACACCAGCAGCTTGGTGAAACCCGGCACCTCGAGCGGCGGTGCGAGCACCCGCAGCCCGGTCGCGTCCTGCAGCACGCGCCGGGGCACCAGCGCGACGAGGTCGCTGCTGCGCACCAGGTCCAGGAGCATCACGAAGCTCGGCACCGAGACCACCACGCGGCGCTGCCGGCCCAGGCGTGCCAGCGCCTCGTCGGTGGCACCGCTGAAGCCGCCGCCCTGCAGCGAGACGATGCCATGGTCAAGCTCGCAGAAGCGGTCGAGCGACAGCTTGCGACGGCCCACGGCCGCCGGGTGTCCGTCTCGCAGCACGCAGGTATAGCGCTCCTCGAACAACGTGCGGCTGTGCAGCTCCTGCGGCGCCATCTCCGGCGTGACCAGCGCCATGTCGAGCCGGCCCTGCTCCATGCGTTCCAGCACGGTGCCGGCATCGGCCTGCACCACCGCCACCTTCAGGTTCGGCGCCACGGGCCGCACGGCGGTGAGGAACGGCATCACCACCGCTCGCAACGCATAGTCGGTGGCCGACAGCGTGACCGTCATGTCGGCCGTGCCCGGCTCGAAAGTGGCCGGCTGCAGCACCGCCTCGATGTCGGCCAGGATGCGCTTCACCGGCCCGGTGAGCGCCAACGCGCGCGCCGTCGGCGCAACGCCCCGCTGCGTGCGCACGAACAACGGATCGCCGACGACATCCCGCAGCCGGTTCAACGTGGCACTGACCGCCGGCTGCGTCAGCGACAACCGCTCCGCCGCCTTCGTCACGCTGCGCGCATCCATCAAGGCATCGAAGGCCTTGAGCAGGTTCAGGTCGACGTTGCGCAGTTGCATTGACGGTGAGGTGGGCGGGCCGACGCGATTCTGCTGCAAGCCGGGGAGCGGCGGCACGCCCGGGGGGTTCTGCCACCGACGTCAGGTTTCTTGCGCAAGCACGCCGGGATCTTGCTCATGTTGGCCGAGGTCGTGCTGGAAAGCGCCGCGGATCCTTAGATTGCGGGGCATCGATCCAGCCGATCGATTCACATACCAGGAGACAACATGAGTACCTTGCTGGAGATGCAGGCGACTGACAGCGCGGCGGCGCGCCGGATCACGCTGCCCTATCCGCTGTTCGAGAAGATCGACGACGTGCCGTGGAAGCCGTGGGTCATGCACGGCGTGTCGTACAAGCTGCTGAGCGTGAATGCGCGCACCGGCGGCTTCACGTGCCTGCTGCAGGTGGCGCCGGGCACGAAGGCGCCGATCCATCACCACCTAGGGGCCATCGAGCTGCTGGTGTTGTCGGGCGACATCTACTACGACCACTCGAACGTCGGCACGACCGGCGACTACATGTACGAGCCGGCCGGGGACATCCACCAGCCCAAGAGCGACACCGGCTGCGTGATCTTCTGCGTGTTCGAGGGACCGATCGCCGGACTGGCCGACGACGGTTCGGTGGCCGGCATCGTCGACGGCAGCTCGATGCTGCGCATGGCGCGCGAGGATGGCGTGGCTTCGCGCGTGCACTGCTGAGGGGCCGCGATGCGACGCTATGACAACAAGGTGGCGCTGGTCACCGGCGCTGCGGGCGGCCTGGGGGCGGCAATGTGCCTGCGCCTGGCACAGGAAGGCGCCCATGTGGTGGCGCTGGATGTGGATGCCGGCCGGCTCGACGCCACCTGCCGCACGCTGTCGGTCCAGGGCGTGGTATTGGACCCGCTGGTGCTGGACGTGACCGATGCCGCCGCGTTCGGACGCACCGTGGACGATGTGGTCGAACGCTGGGGCCGGCTCGACCTGGCCGTGAACAACGCCGGCATCGGCGGCGACCTGCAGCCGCTGGCGGACTACCCGCTGGAAGCCTGGGACCGCGTGATGCGCGTGAACGTCTCCAGCGTGTTCTACGGCCTGCGGGCGCAGCTGCCGCACATGGTCCGGCAAGGCCACGGCGCCATCGTCAACATCGCGTCGATCATGGGCACCGTGGCGATGCGCTCCATCGCGCCCTATGTGGCCAGCAAGCATGCGGTGGTCGGCTTGACGAAGGGCGCCGCGCTGGACCACGGCCACCAGGGCGTGCGTGTCAACGCGGTCGGTCCGTCGTTCGTGCGCACCGGTTTCACGGCCGCGGCGTTGCCCGACGACGGCACCTGGCGGACGCTGGCCGGCCAGCATGCGTTGTCCGACACCGCCACCCCGGCAGACATCGCGGCGGCCGTGGCCTTCCTCGGCAGCGACGACGCCCGCTTCATCACCGGGCAGCTGTACCTGGTGGATGGCGGTTACACCGCCGCGTAGCCAACCCCTTTCATCGATCGCCCACTCGGGACGCCGGCATTGCCCGTGTGCAGTGCCGGGCCGCCGGTGTGCCCCTTCTGGAAAGACTTCCGTGACCATCCAAGCCCCCCGCACCCCGCTCTTCTGGATGAGCAGCCCCGGCAACACCCACAAAGCCGGCCGGCGTGACTTCCACGATCCCGCCGACACGCCGTGGACCCCCTGGCTGATGCCCGGCACGCGCTACAAGCTGCTGTACTGCAACCTGGTTTCCGGGCAGTTCACGCTGCTGCTGCAGGTCGATCCCAACATCCAGGCCACCTCGCACTGGCACGTGGGCAACCTGCAGGTGTACATCCTCGAAGGCTGCTTCTACTACGGCGACGGCACCGTCGAGATCGACGGCGTCCGGTACGACGACCGTGGTCGGCCGCACACCTTCACCACCGAGACGGCCGGCGTGGTGCACCAGCCTTTCGCCAGCGACGAAGGCTGCCTGATGCTGGCGATGTTCGACGGCCCGATCGGCGGCTACACCCCCGACGGGGCGCTCGCGGTGATGGCTGATGCGCGCCTGCACTACTACATGGCCCGCGACCACCAGGCCGTGCACGACACGCAGCTGGTCGATTACGCGCACGGCTCGACCGACCTGCACGGGCCGGGCGCGGCGAACTGAGGAGCGACCCATGACACGACAACAGAGCGACCGCGAACGGGTCGCCATCGTCACGGGCGCGGGGCAGGGCATCGGCCGGGCCACCGCGTTGCACCTGGCCGCACGGGGCGTGCGGGTGGTGGCGGTGGACCTGGAGGCCACCGCCGTGCAGTCCGTGGCCGCCGAGGCCGGTGAACACTGCCTGGCGATCACCGCCGATGTCGCCACCGCCGAAGGGGTCGAGGCCTATGTTGCAGCGGCGCTCGAACGCTTCGGGCGCATCGACTACCTGCACAACAACGCCGGCATCGAAGGCCGTGCCACGTTGATCGAAGAGAGCGATCCGGCACAGCTGCGGCGGGTGCTCGCGGTGAATGTCGAGAGCGTGTACCTCGGCATGCGCGCCGTGCTGCCGCACCTGTACCGGCAGGGCCACGGCGCCATCGTCAACATGGCCAGCCAGGCCGGCCTGCGCGGCGTGCCGCGGTTGGCGGCCTACGTGGCCAGCAAACACGCGGTGGTCGGGCTCACCCGCAGTGCGGCGATCGAGGCGGGTCCACGCGGCGTGCGGGTGAACGCGGTCGCGCCGGGCCAGATCGCCACCCGGATGATCGAAAGCCTCGAGGCGCAATGGGCGCCCGGCAATCGACAGGCGGTGCAGGACCAGTTGAAGGCCCTGATCCCGCTCGGCCGCTACGGCACCCCGGCGGAGATAGCGCAGGTCGTGGCCTGGCTGCTGTCGGACGACGCGGCCTTCGTCAACGGGGCCATCTACACCGCGGACGGCGGCACCACGGCCTGACCATCCCACAAAAAAGCAGATCGAACAGGAGCGAGACAAACATGAACGCACATCCCAGGCCGCCCCGGCACGTCCGCCGTGCCACGCTGGCCCTTCCATGCCTGGCCGGCGTGCTGCTGTCAACGCATGCGCTGGCCTACCGCACCGAGCTGGCCGACGGCACGCAGCTGATCTCCACCACCAACCTGTCGTACGGCGCACAGTGGCGCGCGCAGGACGCGAAGCGCGAGCTGATCGGCCCCGCCTACGGTGGCACGTCGGGCTCGTCGGCCAACGACGACGGCAACCTGAACTACGGCAAGGGCGACATCGTCTCGTCGGTCTTCAAGGTCATCACCGATGTCGAGCTGAAGAAGGACAACGTCGGGGCGCTGGTGCGGGCCAAGGGCTGGTACGACAGCGCGTGGAACGACGGCCGGGTGCAGCATGGCAGCACCGTGGCCGGCTACGACCAGGGCCGGTTGAGCGACCGCGGCTTCGCCAGCGAGGCCCGCTTCTCGAACGTGGTGCTGCTCGACGCCTATGCCTACGCCAACCTGCGGCTGGCCGAGTCCGACCTCAGCGTGCGCATCGGCAAGCAGGTGCTCAACTGGGGCGAGTCGACCTTCTTCCAGGGCCTGAACCAGACCAACCCGCTCGACGTGCCGGCACTGCGCCGGCCCGGCGCGCAGGTGAAGGAGGGGCTGATCCCGGTGGAGACGGCGTATTTCAACTGGTCGCCCTCCAGCCAGCCGCTGTCGGTGGAAGGCTTCTACCAGTGGAAGTTCCGGCCCTACGCCGTCGATGGTTGCGGCACCTACTTCTCGACCGCTGACATCGGCATCGCCAACAGCTGCCGGACCAGCGCCAACCTGGGCGGTGCGCTGAGCGCGCCGGACGGCTCGCTGGGCTACCTGCAACGTGCCGACAACACCCAGCCCGGCGATGGCGGCCAGTTCGGCCTGGCGCTGAACTACACCCACGAGCCGCTCGACCTGAAGCTCGGCTTGTATGCGATGAACCTGCACTCGGGCATCCCGATCTTCTCGGCATTCACGGCCGACGCGTCGCTGGCCGGGCTAGACCAGCTGCGCTCGCTGAAATACAAGTTCGAGTACCCGGGCAACGTGCAGCGCTACGGCGCGACGCTGGCGACCACGGTGGCCGGCGGCTGGTCGCTCGGCGTGGAACTGAGCCACAGTCCGAACCTGCCGGCGCAGATCAACGGTGTCGACATGTTCTACGCCGCGCTGGGCGCCAGCTTCACGCCACTGGGCGACCGCTACGCAGGGGCGGCGGCCGGCACCTACCTGCAGGGCTACCGGCGTGTCGCGCAGTCGCAGCTGCTGGTCAACACGATGACGCTGCTGTCACCGATGTGGGGCGCCACCGGCGGCGTGTTCCTCGCCGAGATCGGCTACCAGCGCGCCGGCATCGACGATCCGGCGCAACCCGGTGTGCTGCGCTACGGGCGCAGTTTCAACTACGGCGCGAACATCGCGGCGCTCTGCCCGTCGAGCGTCGCAGGCCAGTGCTCGAGCGACGGCTACGCGACCCCGAACGCCTATGGCTACCGGCTCTACGGCCAGCTCAACTACACGACGCCGATCGGCGTGTCGGTCAAGCCCGGCGTGTACTTCGCGCACGACCTGCGGGGCTGGTCGGTCGATGGCCAGCTGAGCCAGGGCCGCCGGGTGCTGGGCCTGTCGCTGCGCATGGAGCGCTCGGCCTGGTGGGCCGAGGCCAGCGCGGTGGGCTTCAACCGCAACGCCACCTATGACGATGGACGGGACCGGGCCTTCTACGGCGTGAGCGCCGGCACCAGTTTTTGAGCGCGTCGGATTTCAGGAGACATGGACATGGAACGAATCGAATCGTGGCGCGGCGCGGCCGTGCTCGCACTGTCGCTGGCACTGCCGGGCGTGGCCTCGGCGAAGCTCTCGGCCGAGGAAATCGCGCGGTTGGGCAAGGACCTGACCCCGCTGGGCGCCGAGCGCGCCGGCAACGCCGACAACAGCATCCCCGATTGGACCGGCGGCCTGACGAAGCCGCCCACGGATTTCGATCCCCGCAAGGGCTACGCGGATCCCTTCGCTGGCGAGAAGCCGCTGGTCGTGATCACGGCGCAGAACGCCGATCAGTACAAGGCCCAGCTGACCGCGGGTCACTACGCGATGCTGAAGAAGTACCCGACGTTCCGGATGAACGTCTATCCGACGCACCGGACTGCGGCCTATCCCACGGCGGTGTACGAGCAGGTGCGCAAGAACGCCGCCACGGCCGAGCTGGCCGACGAGGAGATCACCTGCAAGGGCTGCAGCATCGTGCCGTTCCCGCTGCCGAAGTCCGGGCGGCAGGTGATGTGGAACCACCTCTACCGCTACCGCGGCGGTGGCTGGGAGCGCGACTTCGTCACTGCCCCGGTGCTGCCCGATGGCACGGTGCTGTACTACAACAAGCCCAACGTGAAGTGGTCGCAGGCCGGTGACTTCCTCGACCCGGCCAACGTGCCCGAAGGCCTGGTCAGCTCGTTCACGTTCTACCAGACCGCACCGGCGCAGATCGAAGGACGCGCCGGCGTGGTGAAGAACTTCTCCAATCCGCTGGCGCGGCCGCTGGACTTCCATTACTACAACGCCGGCCTGCGACGCGTGCGCAAGATGCCGGAGACACCGAACGACTACTTCGACGATGCACTGGAAGGCCTGCGCACGGCCGACCAGTACGACGGCTTCTTCGGCTCGCTGGTGTCGTACGACTTCAAGCTGGTGGGCAAGAAGGAAGTCTATGTGCCTTACAACAGCTACAGGCTGGCCGACCGCTCGCTGAAGTACAAGCAGATCCTCGCGAAGAGTCACTTCAATCCGGAGTTCCTGCGCTTCGAGAAGCACCGTGTGTGGGTGGTCGAGGGCACGCTGCGCGGCAGCCAGCGCCACATCTTTGCCAAGCGCACCTGGTATGTCGACGAGGACAGCTGGACGGTGCTGCACGACGATGCCTACGACTCGCGCGGACAGCTCTGGCGCGTGAACGACGTGTTCACGATGCAGTACTACGACGCGGTGACGCCGTTCATCCAGAGCTGGTCCATCGTCGACCTGATCAGCGGCGCCTACATCGGCGAATGGCTGGACAACGAGGAGAAGAACCCGATCCGGTTCGGCGTCAAGGTGCGCTGGTCGGACACCAGCCCCGAAGGCCTGAAGCGCCTGGGCACCAAGTGAGGCTGGCGGCATCATGATGGAACTCGGCATTCGCCGCCGGCGGATCCTGACCCTGCCGTTGCTGGCGGCCGGCGCGCACGCGAAGGCGGCCACCGTGCCCGCGCAGCCCCAGGACCCGCGCGTGGTCCAACTGCAGGGCCGCGCGGCCATCGACCGCGTGGCGGTCCTCGATGCCGTGCAGGTCGGTGAAAGGATCATCGCGGTCGGCGTGCGCGGCCAGGTCTTCACGTCCGACGACCGGGCACGACGGCAGTGGCAGCCCCGGCCGACCGGGATCGAACGCACGTTGACGTCGGTGGTGTCGCTGGACGGCAAGCGCCTGGTGGCCCTGGGACACCACGGCGTCGTGCTGGTGTCGGACGACCTGGGCGCGCACTGGACCGGGCCGCCCGTCGAACCCGGGCCGGCCCCGGCGCTGCTGTCCGGCCTCGCGCTGGCCGACGGCCGGCTGGCCGCGGTGGGCGGGTATGCAACGCTGCGGGTGTCGGCCGATGGCGGCCGGCACTGGACAGCGCTCGAGGTGGGCGGGCCCGAGGCCGACCCCCACTTCTACGGCATTGCACAGGTGGATCGCTCGCTGGTGCTGGTCGGCGAGGCCGGTCTGCTGGCCCGGACCGACGCGCCCGAGGGGCCCTGGCAACGCCTGCAGTCCCCGTATCCGGGGTCGCTGTTCGGCGTGGCCGCCATGTCCGGCGGCCTGCTGGTGGCCTATGGCATGCGGGGCACGGTGATGAGATCGGCCGACCGGGGCCGCAGTTGGACCGTGCTGGCCTCCGGCACCCGTTCACCGTTCTTCTCGGCCACGCTGCTGAAGGACGGCCGGTTGGTGCTGGCGGGCAAGGACGGAGCGACGGCGCTGGTCTCTGCCGCCGCCGACCAGGTCGAGACCCGCTACACGTTCGACCGCCGCACGGTGTCGAAGGTGCTCGAGGATGCCGATGGCGGCTGGCTGCTGTTCGGCGATGCGGGCGTGCGACGCGTGCGCTGGAACGAGTTCAGCAAGTGAAAGAGACATCGATGGAACAACTCCACACGGGCTCGCCGTTCACGCGTGCGCAGTTCGAGGCCGGCTTGACCGGCAGCGCCGCCTTCTGGATCTTTCGCCACCGCGCGCCGATCCTGCTGCTGGGCATCGTCGTGACGGTGCTGCTGGCCTGGTCGGCCACGCGGCTGGGATTGAAGTCGGCGTTCGACAAGATGATCCCGCTGTCGCACGAATACACCCACACCTTCAAGGACTACGAAAAGGAGCTGGGCGGTGGCAACCGCGTGCTGATCGCGGTGCACAACCGCCAGGGCGACATCTTCTCGGCGCGCTACCTCGAGAAGCTGCGTGCGGTGCAGGAAGAGGTGTTCTACCTGCCGGGGGTCGAGCGATCGTCGGTGTTGTCGCTGTTCTCGCCCAATGTCGTGCATTACGAGGTCGTCGAGGCGGGCTTCGACGGCGGGCCGGTCGTCGCGCCGGACTACGACGGATCCGCCACGGCGGTGGCGCGCATCAAGCAGAACGTCACGCGTTCGAACTGGGTGGGGCGCATCGTCTCGAACGACTTCCAATCGACGCTGATCGTCGCCAACCTGATGGAGACCGACCCGGCCACCGGCGCGGGCCTGGACATCATCGCGTTCGGCAACCGGATGGAGCAACTGCGCCAGAAACTGGAAGGCGACGGCATCTCGATCCACATGATCGGCTTCGCCAAGTCGGCCAGCGACATCGTGCGCGGCACCGGCAGCATCATCGGCTTTTTCGGCCTGACGTTCGCCGTCACCGCGGCGCTGCTGGTCTGGTATTCAGGGTCGCTGCTGCTGTCGGCCACTGCGCTGTTCGCCGCGGTGATCCCGGTGGTGTGGCAACTCGGTCTGATGCCGGTGCTGGGGCTCACGCTCGACCCGCTGTCGATCCTGTTGCCGTTCCTGATCTTTGCCATCGGTGTCTCGCACGCGGTGCAGATGACCAGCGCCTGGAAGCAGGAGGTGCTGGCCGGGCATGGCGGCCGGGTGGCGTCGGCGCACTGCTTCATCCAGCTCTTCGTGCCGGGCAGCGTGGCGTTGCTGGCCAATGCGCTGGGCTTCCTGGTGATCGCGTTCGTGCCGATCCAGATCGTCAAGGACCTGGTGCTCACGGCCACCGTCGGGGTCTCGGTGATGATCGCCACCAACAAGGTGCTGCTGCCGATCCTGCTGTCGTACCTGAAGGTCGGCCAGGGCTGGGGGCGGCAGCACGGCGGCCACGAGGCCGGCCGCGGTGCGGTGTGGCGGGGCCTCAGCCAGGTGGTGCGGCGGCCTGTCGCGGTGCCGGTGGTGGCCGCAGGCCTGCTGGTGTTGGTGGGGGCCTGCTGGATCGCGCGCGACCTGAAGGTCGGCGACTTGGGGCGCGGCATTCCCGAGCTGCGGGCCGATGCGCGCTACAACCGCGATGCCGAGTTCATCACCGGCCACTTCTCGCTCGGGGTAGACGTGCTCGGTGTCATCGTCGAGCCGAAGAACCTGCGTGAGCCCTGTCTCGAATACGGCTTCGTCGACCACCTTGACCGGTTCGAATCGGCGATGCGGCAGGTGTCGGGCGTCGCGTTCGTGCGCAGCCTCGGCGGCTCGCTGCGGGGCATGAACGTGGTCAACAACGAAGAGAACATCCGCTGGAACGGGTTGCCCGACACGCGCGCACAGATCGGCCAGTACATGACCGACTCGATCTCACGTGACAAGGACCTGGCGGTCTTTGGTTGCCGCACCGCGCAGGTGTTGATCTACCTGCAGGACCACCAGGCCCAGACGTTGAGCCACGTGGTGGCGGCGGTGAAGGACTACCGCAGCCGCTTCGCGGACGACACGGTGGCTTTCCGCCTTGCCACCGGCAGCGCCGGCATCATGGCCGCCACCAACGAAGTGGTGCACGCCTCGGACCGCTGGGTCAGCCTGGCGCTGTTCGGCTCGGTGAGCCTGCTGTGTTTCCTGACGTTCCGTTCTTTGCGGGTCACCGCGTGCATCGTGCTGCCGCTGGCGCTGGTCACCGTGATGTGCAACGCGGTGATGGCGCTGCTCGACATCGGCCTGAAGGTCAACACGCTGCCGGTGGTGGCGCTGGGCGTCGGGGTCGGCGTCGACTACGGCATCTACCTCTTCGAGAGCATGAAACACGCCTGTGCGCAGGGACGCTCTCTGCAGGAGGGCTTTCGTGAAGCGCTGGCGCAGCGTGGCACCGCATCGCTCTTCACCGCGGTGGCGATGGCCATTGGGGTGGGCGTGTGGAGCTTCTCTGAACTGAAGTACCAGGCCGACATGGGCCTGCTGCTGGCCTTCATGTTCCTGGTCAACCTGCTGGCGGCCGTGGTGCTGTCGCCCGCGCTGGCGGGCCTGCTGCTGAAGGAGCGCTGGGCCGCGAAGGCCTGACAGCGGGGAGCCGGCGGGCGTCAGGCCCGCCGGTCCTGCCGGTACTCGAGCGGTGCCTTGCCGCACCAGGCCTTGAAGGCCGCCGCGAAGTGGCGGCTGTTCGCGAAGCCCACGGCCTGCGCGATCGACTTGATCGGCGCGGTGTCCTTGGCCAGCCGCTCGGCGGCAGCGGCGAGCCGCAGGTCGAGCAGGTAGCGGTACGGTGTGGCCCCAGTGGCCTGCTTGAAGCAGCGGACGAAGTGGTACTCGGAGAAGCACGCCACGTCGGCCAGCTCCTTGAGCGTCAGCGACCGAGCCAGGTTGGCCTGCATGTAGTCGAGCACGGCCCGCAGCCGGGCCGGCGGCATGGCATGCGCGACGGGCGGGCGTGCCGCGCTGCGCGGCCGGCTGCTGGCATGCCAGTGCAGCAGGTGGTTGACCAGCGCGAGCCGCGATTGCGACAGCAGCAGGGAATCGCAAGTGCCGTCGTACAGGTCGCACTCGGCCGCCACCATCCTGCAGAAGCCCTGCAGCCACGGGTCGGTGATCGAGAAGAACGGGTTCACCTCGAGCCGGTCCGACGAGAGTTGGCGGGCATGGTCGCCGATCAGCGCCGGATCGAGGTACACGTGCAGGATCTGGCATTCGCCGACGATCTCCCACTCCGTGCCGTCGCAGGGAATGAACGTGAGCGAACCGGGTGTCGAACGGTTGCCGGCCAGCCGGCCCCGTTCGAACTTGTGGACCTGGGTGGTGCCCGTCTCGTGATAACAGAGGATGTGCTGCGACGCCTGGTGGACCGGGATGAGCCGGTCGCGGTGCCGCCAGCGGGCCGCGAACATCGGCGCGTCTCCGCCTTTCAGCAAGGCCAACGGTCCTTCGCCGTTGGCCTGGGCGATCAGTTCGTGGCAGGGCGGGTCTCGGTGCATCGCAACGTTCCTGGAGCGAGTCCGCAGCACGCCGGCAGGACCAGGGGCGGGAAACGCTGGTGCTGATTGTCGACCGTTGGGTCGAAGAATGGCACTGGGACTTACGTGCACCGTCTGCCGGTTGCAGGCGGCGTCGGGGCGCCCCGCGGCACCGCGGCCGCCGATTCGAAAAGTGCCAGCGAATCTGGATTTTGTTTAGAGCCTTCGCGAGGGGGTCTCCCTACAGTTTTGACAGGCCGATGCGACCGTTCCGCACGAGAAGGGCGGCGCAGTGGAAAGCCTTCAAGACAGGAGACATCTGTGAACGAACCCTTGCGCAGGCGGCCAGCGGCCGCGCGTGTGCGGCCGCTGGCCGCGGCGGCGATGGCGATGCTGGCGGCGCCCGTGTGGGCCGTCGACCTGAACCCCGGTGGGCAGTGGCAGGTCCGCTGGGACAACACGGTGAAGTACAGCGCCGGCTATCGGCTCGCCTCGCCGTCGGCCGATGCGATCGCGCCGGTGTCGGCGCGGGCCAATGCCGATGACGGCGACCGCAGCCTCGGCCGCGGCCTGATCTCGAACCGGGCCGACCTGCTCAGCGAGTTCGACGTGCAGCGCGACGGCTTCGGGCTGCGGCTGTCGGCCGCGGCCTGGTACGACCAGGTCTACAACAGCCGCAACGACCACGACTCGCCGGTCTCGGCCAACCGTGCCAGCGTGGCGTACAACGAGTTCACGCCCGGCACGCGCGACATGGCCGGCCGCAAGGCCGAGATGCTGGACTGGTTCGTCTTCGGCCGGCAGGACATCGGCGGCAAGACGCTGTCGTACCGGCTCGGCCAGCACTCGCTGATCTGGGGCACGAGCCTGTTCTTCGGCATGAACGGCCTGGCCAAGGGCATGGCGCCGATCGACGTCTACAAGCTCAGCCTGCCCGGCGCCACCGCGAAGGAGACGACGATCCCGGTGCCGCAGCTGTCGTCCACGCTGCAGCTCACCGACGACACCAGCGTCGAGGCCTACGTGCAGTTCAAGTACCGCGCCACGCGGCTGCACCCTGCGGGCAGCTACCTGAGCACCACCGACATGCTCGGCGCCGGCGCCGAGCGCATGTTCATCGGCTCGCCCACCGCCAACCGCTGCGGCAACACGGCCGTGCCCATCGGTCAGCGCTTCAGCAACTGCTACCTCGACTACACCGGCATGGACGAGGGCGGCGAGCGCCACAACTTCGGCCTGGCGCTGAACACGCGCAGCGAATGGCTCGATGCCGACCTCGGCTTCTACGCCATCAGCTACCGCGACCCTGGCCAGATCATCCAGACCAGCACCGCGACCGGCACCTACCGCCTGATCGTGCCGAGGCAGCCGGTGCAGGCCTTCGGGGCCAGCGCGTCGCGGTTGATCGGGGATGCCAACGTCGGCCTGGAGATGTCGATCCGCAACCGCCAGCCGCTGGCGGTGAAGGAGGGCGTGGTGACGCCGGCCGATCCGGACTACGTGACCGGCCGCACTGCGCATGTCAACCTGTCTTGGACGATGGTGGGCGGCAAGGCGGCCCTGTGGGAAGGCGCCAGCCTGGTGGGCGAGTTCGCCGCCAACCAGGTGCTCGACATCGACGACGTGCGCACCCGCGTGGCCGGCCGCTACGCGGTGGGCACCGAGAAGGTCAACCGCGAGCGGCGCGGCTCGAGTGCCGGCCTGCGCGTGATCTTCACGCCCTCCTGGTACCAGGTGCTGCCCGGGCTGGACGTGAGCACGCCGGTGAACGTGGGCTGGTCGTTCCGCGGCAACTCGATGATCGACACGTCGTTCCCGTTCGGCGGCAGCCCGGACCGCGGCGGCGAACTCACGCTCGGCCTGACCGGCGTCTACCTCAACAAGTGGACGTTCAACCTCTCCTACATCAACTACCTCGGCCGCTACGAACGCCAGCCGCTGGCCGACCGCGACTACATGCGCTTCAGCGTGCAGTCGACCTTCTGACCCCGAGGACACGACCGGAGACCCACGATGAAGACGCCTTTCCATGCTTCGCTGATGACCCTCGCGGCGGCATGCCTGCTGGCCAGCGCAGCCCATGCCGGCGCCGACGAGGCCGCCGCCCTCAAGGCCGGCCACCTCACGCCCTACGGTGCCGAGCGCGCCGCCAACAAGGACGGCACCATCCCGGCCTGGGACGGCAAACCGGCTGCCACCACGGTGGGCGCCAACGGCAAGCGCAACGACCCGTTCGCCGCGGACAAGCCGCGCCTCACCATTACGGCTGCCAACGCCGCGCAATATGCCGCCCACCTGAGCGACGGCACCCGCGCGCTGCTGGCCAAGGCGCCGGGCTTCCGGCTCGACGTGTACCCCACGCGCCGCAGCGCCGTGTTCCCGCAAGGCATCTACGACCAGGTGCAGAAGAACGCGGCTCGCGCCAGGCTCGTCAACGACGGGCTGACCGTGGAGGGCGCCTACGGCGGCGTGCCGTTCCCGGTGCCGAAGAACGGCCACGAGGCGGTGTGGAACCACATGCTCAGCTACCGCGGGCAGATCACCACCTTCACCGCCGACAAGTACGTGATGACCGCCGCGGGCGACCAGCTGCTCACCAGCCGCCAAAAGACCAGCCTGCTGTACCCGTACTACGACCTCGCCGGCGCGCCCGAGCAGTTCAGCGGCGAATGGGCGCGGGCGCGCATCGACATCAGCGAGCCGCCGGCCAATGCCGGCCAGGCGCTGATGACCATCGACTACGTCGACAACTTCGGCAAGCCCAAGGACGGCTGGCAGTACCAGCCGGGCCAGCGGCGCGTGCGCAAGTCGCCGTACATCGCGTACGACGCGCCCGATGTCTCGGCCGCCGGCTTCACCAACTTCGACGACGTCAACCTCTTCATCGGCGCGCAGGACCGCTACCACATGAAGCTCCTGGGCAAGCGCGAGATCTTCGTGCCGGCCAACAACAACGGGCTGATGACCCGGCCGATCAAGGACGTGCTCGGCAAGGGCGCGCTGAACCCCGATGCCGTGCGCTGGGAGCTGCACCGCGTGTGGCTGGTGGAAGCCACGCTGCGCGAGGGCAAGCGCAACGTCGCGGTGAAGCGCCACCTCTATCTGGACGAGGACACCTGGCAGGCCGTGCTGGCCGACACCTGGGATTCGCAGGGCAAGCTGTGGAAGACCGGCCAGGCCTTCACGATGGTGGCCGGCGACCAGCCGCTGGCCACCACGCTGAGCTATGCGTGGTTCGACCTGCTGGCCGGCGGCTGGGTGTACGCCGGCGCGATCAACGAGACCGGCGGCGTGGCCTACCGCAGCTACGACGCGAAGCAGATGAACGGTTTCACGCCGGCCGCGCTATCGAGCGGCGGCGTGCGCTGACCGGGTGCGGGTGGGCGGCACGATGACTGCAACGACGATGACGCGCCGCCGGGCCCTGGCGGGGGCGCTGGGCCTGGGCCTGGCGCCCGCGCTGCCGGCGGCCGAGGCCGAAGGGGCCGCGCGCACGGTGCGGGCGTTGACCCGCCCCGCGCTGAAGGTCGCCCGTCCCACCCAGGCCGTGCTGCAGGCCGTGGCGCTGGCCGGCACGCGGCTGGTGGCGGTGGGCGAGCGCGGGCTGGTGATCCATTCCGACGATGCCGGCCAGCGCTGGACGCAGGCCCGCGTGCCGCTCAGTGCCAGCCTCACCGCGCTGTGTTTTGCCGATGCGAAGCGCGGCTGGGCCGTGGGCAACCTCGGCGTCGTGCTGCAGACGGACGACGGCGGCGCCACGTGGGTGAAGCGCCTCGACGGCAGCGCCGGTGCCGCGCTGGCGTTGCAGGCGGCGCAGGGCCAGCCCGCCCAGGTCGACGAAGCCCAGCGCCTGGTCGACGAAGGCCCGGACAAGCCGCTGCTCGCCATCGCGCAGCGGCCCGATGGCGCGCTGCTGGCCGTGGGCGCCTACGGCCTCGCGTTCGCCAGCCGCGATGGCGGCACGAGCTGGCAGCCGCAGATGGCGCGCCTGCCCAATGCCGAAGGCCTCACGTACTACGGACTGGCCGAGCGCCGCGGCGAGGCCCTGCTGTTCGGCGAACAGGGCCTGCTGCTGCGCTCCACCGGCGAGGCCTTTGCCGCCACCCCATCGCCCGCCAATGCCAGCCTCTTCGCTGCCGTCGCGCAGCGCGAGGGCCCGCTGTTGCTGATGGGCCTGCGCGGGCGCGTGTGGCGCAGCGCCGCCCCGGGCGACGCCTGGCAGCTGGTGCAGACCCCGGTGGACGCCTCGCTGCTCGGCGGCACCGTGCTGGCCGATGGCCGCGTGGTGGTGGTGGGCGCGGCCGGCCAGGTGCTGCTCAGCGCCGATGGCGGCCAGCACTTTCGCCCGGTGGCGCTGGCACAGCGCTTCCCGTTCACCGGCGTCGTGCAGGCGCCCGATGGCGCGCTGCTGCTGGTGGGCCTGCGCGGCCTGCTGCGGGTGACACCCGCCGAACTGACCGCCGCTCTGGAGAGCGGCCTCCCTTCCTCGCCCCGAAAGCCTGCCGCATGATGTCTTTTGATCCCGCGTCCGGCAGCCGGCTGGAACGGCTGGTCTTCAACCACCGCCGCTGGGTGATGCTGGCCTGCCTGCTGTTCACGCTGCTGCTGGGCGCGCAGGCGCTGCGCGTGGTGCCCAACGCCAGCTTCGACGGCATGTTGCCGCTGTCGCACCCGTGGCTGCAGAACTACGTGGCCGAACGCAAGAAGGTGGCCTCGCAGGCCAACGCGCTGCGCGTGGTGCTCGAGCGCCGGCCGGATGCCAACGGCAACGCCAGCATCCTCGACGCCGACTACCTGGCCCGGCTGCGCGCGCTGAACGACGAGCTCTTCACGCTGCCCGGCGTGGTGCGCGGCCAGATGCGCTCGCTGTGGACGCCCTCCACCCGCTGGACCGCCGTCACCGAGAACGGCTTCGAAGGCGGCACCGTGATGCCCGACACCTTCGACGGCTCGCCCGCCGCGCTGGCGCGCGTGCGGCTCAACATCGAACGCTCCGGCGAGGTGGGCCACCTGGTGGCGCGCGATTTCCAGTCGAGCGCGCTGATCGTGCCGCTGGCCGAGCGCGACCCCGACACCGGCCGCGCGCTCGACTACGCCCAGCTCTCGCGCCGCGTCGAGCGCCTGCGCGCCCAGTACAGCGACGAACACGCCACGCTGCGCATCACCGGCTTTGCCAAGGTGGCGGGCGATCTGATCGAGGGCCTGCGCGAGGTGCTGCTGTTCTTCGCGCTGGCCGCGGCCATCGCCGCCGCGATGGTGCTCTGGTACACGCGCTGCGTGCGCAGCACGCTGCTGGTGATGCTGTGCTCGCTGGTCGCGGTGGTCTGGCAGATGGGCCTGCTGCCGCTGCTTGGCTTCGCGCTCGACCCGTATGCGGTGCTGGTGCCGTTCCTCGTGTTCGCCATCGGCATGAGCCACGGCGCGCAGAAGATGAACGGCATCATGCAGGACATCGGCCGCGGCATGGAGCGCCTGGTGGCCGCACGCTACACGTTCCGCCGCCTCTTCATGGCCGGCTTCACCGCGCTGGCCTGCGACGCGGTGGGCTTCGCGGTGCTGCTGCTGATCGACATCCAGTCGATCCGCCAGCTCGCCATCGTCGCCAGCCTCGGCGTGGCCATCCTCGTCTTCACCAACCTCATCCTGCTGCCGGTGCTGCTCAGCTACACCGGCGTGAGCCCGCGCGCGGCGCAACGCGCGGTGCGGGCCGAGCAGGGCAGCGGCGACCGCGGCTTGTGGGCCTTGCTGTGCCGCTTCACCGAACGCCGCTGGGCCCTGGGCGCCATCGCCGTGGCCGCCGTGCTCACCACCGTGGGCCTGGTGCAGGGCCGCCACCTGCAGATCGGCGACCTCGACGCCGGCGCGCCCGAGCTGCGCCCGCAATCGCGCTACAACCGCGACAACGCCTACCTTACCGCCCACTACGCCACCAGCAGCGACATGCTGCTGGTGCTGGTGAAGACGCCCGCGCAGGCCGCGATGTCGCACGCCGTGCTGGAACGCGTCGATGAGCTCGAGTGGGAGCTGCGCCAGCTGCCCGACGTGGAAGGCACGCAATCGCTGGCCTCGCTGGCCCGCCAGACCGCGGTGGCGCTGAACGAAGGCAACCCGCGCTGGTACGAGCTCTCGCCCGACCAGGGCGCGCTCAACACCGCCGGCTCGCGCGCCTCGCGCCAACTCGTCGATCCCGGCTTCTCCCTGCTGCAGGTGCAGGTCTCGCTGGCCGACCACAAGGCCGAGACGCTGCGGCGCGTCACCGCCGCGGTGGAAGACTTCGCCCGCCGCAACGACACGGACGACGCCCGCTTCCTGCTGGCCGCCGGCAACGCCGGCTTCGAAGCCGCCACCAACGAAGTCGTCGAAACCGCCAACCGCCAGATGCTGCTGTGGGTCTACGGCGCCGTCGTGCTGCTCGCCTTCATCACCTTCCGGAACTGGCGCGCCGTCGCCTGCGCCATCATCCCGCTCGCCGTCACGTCCGTGCTCGCCGAAATGCTGATGGTCCACCTCGGCATCGGCCTCAAGGTCGCCACGCTCCCGGTGGTCGCGCTCGGCGTCGGCATCGGCGTCGACTACGCCCTCTACGTCCTCAGCATCGTGCTGGTGCAGCTGCGCCACGGCGCCACGCTGCGCGAGGCTTACCACCAGTCGCTGCTCTTCACCGGCCGCGTGGTGATGCTCACCGGCATCACGCTGGCATTGGGCGTCGCCACCTGGGCCCTGTCCCCCATCAAGTTCCAGGCCGACATGGGCGTGCTGCTGGCGTTCATGTTCGTGGTGAACATGGCGGGGGCGTTGGTGTTGTTGCCGGCGTTGGCCTGCTTCTTGTTGAAGCCGGTGGGGCAGGGCGTGGAGAATGCCGTGACGATGCCGGTGGAAGCGGCTGGCGAGCCGGTGGGGTCACGGCCGGTGCACGCGCTGGACTGACGATGCGGGTCGCAGCGCTCTGCCTCGTAATCCCGACGAAGGCGTCTCCCGCGGTACAGCGGCATCGCCCCGAAACCGACCCGCGCCAGAACCCATGATCGCTCTGCAGGTCGGCCACCGCCCGGATGTTGGCCGGGCGGCTGCCGTTTCCGATTCACGGCGGTCAAGGAGGGCCGTGAGGGGTTCGCTCAGGAACACATGGCCGTCAGTCGTCGCGTGACCAGGCCAGACCGGTCTGGTTCTGCAAGCAAGCCCGGCAGCACGTTTGCAAAGTCCGGGTTCGCGAGGAGTCGGCCGAAGGCATCAGCCACCGCCTGACGCAGTTCATCGGGTGCCGTGGCCATCTCTGCGGCAAGCTCCTCAGCGGATCGGTCACCAGCAGGCCGGCGACGGCACCGCCGACGAACACCACCTGTTCGCGCAGGTCGCCGAGCGCCTCGGCGATGTGGCGCAGGTAGGGCAGGTTCGGGTCAACGGCTCGCACCGGCTATCTCCGCATCAGGCCGCATCAGCTCGGCTTCCATCAGCTTGCTCGCCAGGCTCCGCTCACGCGCACGGCCGGTGCGCAGTGCGTCCAGCAGGGCGAGCAGGCGGTGCAGCGCCGGGGCCATCGGAGGCGCATATTCGCTATTCGCGAATTGCGAATATGGCCCTAGAAGGGGCGGTTGGCAAGCCGCTGCGGGTGCTTGGCGTCACACCCGCCCACCCACCCCCTCCGGCACCAACCGATCCCGCTGCGCCAACCCCGGAAACACCTTCCACCACACCCCCACGACCACCAGCGTCCCGACCCCGCCCAGCAGCACCGACCCCACCGGTCCCAGCAGCGCCGCCGTGGCGCCGGACTCGAACTCCCCCAGCTGGTTGCTCGCCCCGATGAACACCGAGTTCACCGCGCCGACGCGGCCGCGCATCTCGTCGGGGGTTTCCAGCTGCACCAGGGATTGGCGGATGACGACGCTGAACATGTCGGCCGCGCCGCTGATGGCCAGGGCGATGAAGGCGGGCCAGAACGAGGTGCAGAGGGCGAAGGCGATGGTGGCCAGGCCGTAGAGGGCGACGGCGCCGAGCAGTTTGGGGCCGGCGCGGCGGGTGATGGGGAGGCGGGCGAGGGTGAGGCCGACCGCGACGGCGCCGAAGGCGGGGGCGCTGCGCAGCAGTCCGAGGCCGCTGGGGCCGGTGTGGAGCACGTCGCGGGCGAAGATGGGCAGCAGCGCGGTGGCGCCGCCGAGCAGCACGGCGAAGAGGTCGAGCGAGATGGCGCCGAGCACCACCGGGCGTTGCCAGATGAAGCGCACGCCGGCGGTGAGCATCGCCAGGCCGGGGGCGGGGCGGCGCGTGGGGGTGGGGCGATGGCGCACGGTCAACACGCCGGCGATGGCGGCCAGCAACAGCAGCAGCGAGACGGCGTAGACCACGGCCGCGCCCCAATGGGGGCTGATGCTGGTGCCGGTGACGGTGCCGGCATGGGCACGCGCCGCCAGCCACGGCCCCAGCGCATACAGCGCGCCGCCCAGCGCCGGCCCGGCGATCACGGCCGCCTGCATCGTCGAGCTGGACGCCGCCACCGCGCGTGGCAGCAGCACCGGCGGCACCAGCGTGGGCAGCAGCGCCTGCTGCGACGGCATCTGCAGCGCCCGCGCCATGCCCAGCAGCACCGACAGCGCGAGGATCCCCCGGGCGCCGATCCAGCCTTCGACGCTGGCCCAGGTGAGGCCCACGGCCACGCCGCCTTGCAGCGACAGCGCGGCCGCCAGCAGCCAGCGGCGGTCGTGCCGGTCGACCAGGTGGCCGGCGGGCAGCGTGAGCAGCAGCGCGGGCAGGAACTGCGCGAGGCCCACCAGGCCGAGGTACCAGGCGCTGCGTGTGAGGTCGTACATCTGCCAGCCCAGCGCCACCATCAGCATCTGGTTGGCGGCGCCCCCGGTGACACGGGCGGCCACGAGGCGCAGGTAGTCGTGTTGTTCGCGCAGTCGGGGGCGGGGAAGGGGAGCGGGTACAGCGGTCATCCACGCCAGTCTAGGGGCGGGGCATCAAGGGCGCAGCCGCTGCACAGGAAAGTGCAAGTGAATCTCCGTTTTGTAGATGGGCGCCCCGGGGGCCGGCTCCTAACCTTGCGTCCATCCACTCAATGGCTTCTGGCCGCGCGGCGCGACGCCGCAGGCAGCAGCGCAGACACCGTAGGAGACGCACCTTGTCCGGCAAAGTCCACCTGAAGATCGCCATCGCGGAGCATCCGCACACCGCCGCGATCCGCAGCGGCGCCATCCCCATCGAGGGCGTGGACGCCGAGTTCATCACCGTCAAGCCGCAGATCGGCGCGTTCCGGCGCATGGTGCGCGATGTCGAGTTCGACGTCTGCGAGATCGCGCCCACCACGTACATCATCGCCCGGGCCTACGGCGCGCCGTTCGTCGCGCTGCCGATCTTCGTGGTGCGACGCTTCCACCACGGCGGCCTGCTGGTGCGCCCGGATGCCCACATCCGCCACCCGAAGGACCTGGAAGGCAAGAAGGTGGGCGTGCGCGCCTACTCGGTGACCACCGGCGTGTGGACGCGCCAGGTGCTGATCGACGAGTTCGGCGTCGACAACGACAAGATCACCTGGGTGGTCGACGACGAGGAGCACGTGACGCAGCTGCAGCTGCCGCCGAACGTGGTGCACGCCACACGCCCGCTGGCCGACATGATGGCCGATGGCGAGCTGGCCGCCGGCTTCGACGCCGCGGCCGGCATCGGCCGCACCGGCAACCCCACCGGTGGCTGGCAGGAGGTGGAGGCCCACTACCCCGACCTGCTGCCCAACGCGGCCGCGCTGGAGGCCGACTACTACGCGCGCACCGGCATCTACCCGATGCACGGCACCATCGTCGTGAAGGATGCGGTGCTGGCCGAGCACCCGTGGGTGGCGCAGTCGCTGTACCGCGCGTTCGACGAGGCCAAGCAGGACTACCTCGCCAGGCTGGACAGCGGCGAGGCGAACAGCGCCACCGACCAGAAGTACCGGGCCCTGCGCGCCATCGTCGGCCACGACCCGCTGCCCTACGGCATCGAGGCCAACCGCAAGACCATCGAGGCGCTGGAGCAGACCGCCTTCAAGCAGGGCCTCACGCCGCGCCGCATGTCGATGGGCGAGCTGTTCGTCGATCCCCAGGCCTGAACGACGGGGAGCGCACCACGATGATCATCGATTGCCACGGCCATTTCACCACCGTGCCCACGTCGTTCCGCGACTGGCGCGCGCAGCAGATCGCCTCGGCCGACGACCCGGCCCATGCGCCGCCGCTGGCCGGCGCGCACGTGTCCGACGACCAGATCCGCGAAGGCATCGGCAATGGCCAGCTGCGCCTGCAGCAGGAACGCGGCGGCGACCTGACGCTGTTCTCGCCCATCGCCGGCCTGATGAGCCACCACCTCGGCAACGAGCGCACCAGCCTCGAATGGGCGCGCCTCTCCAACGACCTGGTGCGCCGCGTCTGCGACCTCTACCCGGACAACTTCGTGCCGGTGGGCATGCTGCCGCAGTCGCCGCTGGCACCGCCCAAGAACAGCATCCCCGAGCTGCGCCGCTGCGTCGAGGAGCTGGGCTTCGTCGGCATCAACCTCAACCCCGATCCCAGCGGTGGCCACTGGACCGGCCTGCCGATGACCGACCGCTCGTGGTACCCGCTCTACGAGGTGCTGTGCGAGCTGGACGTGCCGGCCATGATCCACGTGGCGGCCTCGTGCAACGTGTGCCACCACGGCACCGGTGCGCACTACCTCAACGCCGACACGTCGGTGTTCATGCAGCTGCTGCAGGGCGACCTGTTCAAGGACTTCCCGGCGCTGCGCCTGGTGATCCCGCACGGCGGCGGCGCGGTGCCGTACCACTGGGGCCGTTACCGCGGAATGTCGCTGGAGATCGCCAAGCGGCCGCTCGAAGGGCTGCTGGACAACGTGTTCTTCGACACCTGCGTCTACCACCAGCCCGGCGTGGAGCTGCTGACCAAGGTGGTGCCGGTGTCCAACGTGCTGTTCGGCTCCGAGATGATCGGCGCGGTGCGCGGCCGCGATCCGCTGACGAACCATTACTTCGACGACACCAAGCGCTACGTGGACGGCTGCGACGCCCTGTCGCCCGAAGACCGCCACGCCATCTTCGAGGGCAACGCGCGCCGCGTGTACCCGCGCCTCGACCAGCTGCTGAAGGCCAAGGGCCTCTGAACACGGAGCCGTACATGGACATCATCGACATCCATCCGCACATCATCTCGGACGACGAGACCCGCTACCCGCCGTCGCCGCTGTTCGGCAAGCGCTCGGACTGGTCGCAGGAGCGGCCTTGCACCGTGGCCTCGCTGATCGCCGCGATGGACGCGGCCGGTGTGGCCAAGGCCGCGGTGGTGCACTCGTCCACCACCTACGGCTTCGACAACCGCTACGTGGTCGACGGCTGCGACGAGCACCCCGACCGGCTCGTGGCCGTGGGCTCGGTGGACATGCTGGCCGACGACGTGCCCAGCGTCATCAAAGGCTGGGCCGACCGCGGGCTGGCCGGCCTGCGCATCTTCACCGGCGGCTCGACGAAGGATTTCGACCCCAGCGAGCTGGACCACCCGAAGTCGTTCAAGGCGTGGGAGATGCTCGCCGAGCTGGGCCTGCCGATGTGCATCCAGACCGGCCCGGTCGGCCTGCCGCAGGTGCGCCTGCTGGCCGAGAAGTTCCCCGGCGTGAACATCATCCTCGACCACCTCGGCCGCCCCGACGTGCTCGACGGCCCGCCGTATGCCAACGCCGCCCCGCTGTTCGCCCTGGCCGACCTGCCCAACGTCTACCTGAAGCTCACGCCGCGCATCTTCGGCGACGTGCGGAAGGGCGCGGCCAGCGCCGAGACCTTCTTCCCGCGCGTGGTCGCGGCCTTCGGGTCGCGGCGGCTGGCGTGGGGCTCGAACTTCCCGACGTCGCCGGGCACGCTGGCCGAGATCCTCGCCACCGCCCAGGCCGGGCTGGCCTGCCTGTCGGTGGAAGACCGAGCGTGGATCTTCGGCCGCACGGCGCAGACTCTCTACCCGGCGCTGGCCTGAGCGCCGCATCACGAACAGAGCAGAACGACATGGAGACAAGACCCCCCGGCCGGCCCACCGCGGCCAGCGTCTGGCTGATCCTGGCGCTGCTGACGCTGGGCCTGCTGATCTCGTTCATCGACCGCACCAGCCTGTCGTCGGCGCTGGCGGAGAAGAGCTTCATCCAGGCGTTCGCGCTGAACAGCGTCGACCGCGGCTGGCTCAACTCGGCGTTCTTCTGGTCCTACGGTCTGATGCAGCTGCCGATGGGCTGGGTGGTCGACCGCTACGGCGTCAAGTGGCCCTACACCGTGTGCTTCGGCCTGTGGTGCCTGGCCACCGCGCTCACCGGCCTGGTCAGCACGCTGGCGGCGCTGGTCCTGATGCGGCTGATCGTCGGCGCCGCCGAGGCCATCGTGATCCCCGCCAGCTACCGCTGGATCGGCAACAACATGAGCGAGAGCCACAAGGGCCTGGCCGCCGGCATCCTGTCGATGGGCGGCAAGTTCGGCCCGGCCATCGGGGCGCCCATCGCGGCCTGGCTGATCGTGTCGTACTCGTGGAAGTGGATGTTCGTGCTCACCGGGCTGCTCGGCCTGATGTGGCTGGTGCCCTGGCTGCTGCTGGTGCGCAACGACCTGCCCACCCAACAGCAACTGGTGGTGTCGAAGGCGCATGCGGCCACGGTGTCGCTGGGCAGCATCCTGAAGAGCCCGGTGATCTGGGGCGCGATGGTCAACAACTTCTGCTACGGCTACTTCACCTTCTACTGCATGACGTGGATGCCGGCCTACCTGGTCGAGCAGCGCGGGCTGAGCCTGGGGCAGTCCGGCCTGTACACCTTCTTCAGCTTCGCCGGCATCGCCATCGTCGCCACGCTGGCCGGCTGGTGGGCCGACCGGCTGATCGAACGCGGCCGCGACGCGGTGTTCGTGCGCAAGGCCTTCGTGATCGCCGGCTTCGTCGGCGGCAGCACGGTGCTGTTCGGCGCCCATGCGCAGACGCTGCAGACGGCGCTGTTCTGGAACGTGCTCTCGCTCACGCTGCTGGGCCTGGCCACGGCCAACAACCTGGCCCTGTGCAAGCTCACGCTCATCCCCAAGCAGGCCATCGGCCTGGCCACCGGCGTGCAGCAGCTGGCCACCAGCCTGGCCGGCGGCGTGTCGGCCAGCCTGTCGGGATGGCTGCTGCACGTCAGCGGCGGCTACAGCCTGCCGATGCAGGTGATCGTGGTGTTCCTGCTGATCGGCGCCACCAACACCGCGGTGCTGCTGCGGCCCAAGTGGGCGCCCAAGGTGGCGGCTGTCTGAGACCTCTCTACCTGCACAACCCCATGGCAAACATCGTATTTGGGATGGCCGTGCCGCACAGCGGCATGCTGGGCCAGGCCCCCGAGGACTGGCTGAAGAACGGCGAGCGCGACCGCAACAACCCCGAGCTGTGGTTCCAGAACCGCACCTGGACCTACCCCGAGCTGGAGGCGCACCGCGGCGCCGCCTTCGCGCCGTACCTGACGCTGGAGGAGCGCACCGCGCGGGCTGCACGCTGCCGTGCCGCGCTGGACGAGATGGCCGCGGCCTACCGCCGCGCCGACATCGACGTGGCCATCGTCCTCGGCAAGGACCAGAAGGAAATCTTCACCGACCACTCGCCGTCGATCGCGATCTACTCCGGCGCGCAGGTGCACAACGGCCCGCCGCAGCGCCCGGTGTATGCACCCGACCACCACGTGGTGCACGACTGCCACCCGCGGCTGGCGCAGCACCTGATCGGGCACTTCCAGCGCCACAACTTCGACCTCACCGACCTCTTCGCCTGGCCCGACAACGTGTGGATGAAGCCGCTGCCGGACTACCCGGTGGTGCCGCATGCCTACAGCTTCGTGTACCACCAGATCATGGGCGACGACCCGCCGCCGCACGTGCCGGTGATCATGAACTGCTTCTACCCGCCCACGCAGCCGTCGATGGCGCGCTGCATCGAGTTCGGCGAGCAACTGGCCACGGCGCTGGCCGCGTGGCCCGAGGACGTGCGCGTGGGCATCATCGCCTCGGGCGGGCTGTCGCACTTCGTGCAGGACGAAGCCTTCGACCGCCGCATCCTGCAGATGCTGGCCGACTACGACTACGAGGGCCTGGCCGCGGTGGACGACCGCTCCTACCAGTCCGGCACCTCGGAGATCAAGCTGTACGTCAGCGTGATGAAGGCGCTGCAGGGCACCGGCGCGGCGATGACGCTGGTCGACTACGTGCCCTGCTGGCGCACCCCCGCCGGCACCGGCGAGGGCATGGGCTTCATGTACTGGGCCTGACCCCGCCCACCGAACGATATTGGAGAACGAGACATGAGCGACAACCGCCTGAACGGCATCATCCGCGCCTTCGAATCGGGCCGCACCGCCCACCTGTCCTTTGCCAAGCTCGACCGGCAGACCGCCATCGAGATGAGCGACGCGCCGTACGACGGCCTGGTGTTCGAGATGGAACACAACCCGTACGACGTGACCGCGCTGGGCGATGCGCTGCAGTACCTGCTGAGCCGCAAGCAGATCGCCGAGGGCGGGCTGGCGCCGAAGGTCACGCCGATCGCGCGCATCCCGGCCAACGGCGTCGAGATGAACCAGAGCTTCGCCAAGCAGGTGCTCGACCGCGGCTGCTACGGCGTGGTGTGGCCGCACGTCTCCACCGTGGAGCAGGCCTACAACGCGGTGGCCTCGTGCCGCTACGCGCGGCCGAAGGGCGCGCCGCTGTACGAGCCCAAGGGCGTGCGCGGCGATGGCCCGGCCAACGCGGCGCGCTACTGGGGCCTGCCGATGGCCGAGTACTACAAGAAGGCCGACGTGTGGCCGCTGGTGCCCGAGGGCGAGATCCTGGTCGGCCTGATGTGCGAGAGCACGCAGGCGATCGAGAACCTCGACGACATCCTGGCCAACGTGCCGGGCATCGGCTTCGTGCTGATCGGCGAGGGCGACCTGAGCCAGGAGCTGGGCTTCCCGCGCCAGTACGACCACCCCGAGGTGGTGGACGCGATGCGCCGCATCGTCGCCACCTGCCACCGGCACAAGGTGGTGGTGGGCAACCCGCACGTCACCGCGAAGAACCACCGCCGGCTCACCGAAGAGGGCTACCGGCTGATGCTCTCGGCGCCGCAGCGCACCTACGGCGTGGTGGGCCTGGCGCGCGAAGCCGCCACCCCCTACTGAGGAAGGCGCGGCGATGAACGGCGCACAGAGCCTGGTCGGGACCCTGGTGGACCAGGGGGTCGACATCTGCTTCGCGAACCCCGGCACGTCGGAGATGCACTTCCTCGCGGCGCTGGGCGAGCAGCCGCGCATGCGCAGCGTGCTGTGCCTGTTCGAGGGCGTGGCCACCGGCGCGGCCGACGGCTGGTACCGCATGAAGGACACGCCGGCCTCCACGCTGCTGCACCTGGGCCCCGGGCTGGCCAACGGCCTGGCCAACATCCACAACGCCAGGCGCGCGTCGTCGGGCATGGTCAACGTGGTGGGCGAACACTCCAGCGCGCACCTGAAGCACGACCCGCCGCTGACCTCCGACATCGAGGGACTGGCTCGCCCGTTGAGCCATTGGGTGCGCCGCGCCGAGTCGGCCGACAGCATCGCATGGGACACCGCGCAGGCGGTGGCCCAGGCCTCCGAACACCCGGGCCGCATCGCCACGCTGATCCTGCCGGGTGATTGCTCGTGGCAGGCGGCCGGCGCACCGGTGCGGCCGGCGCCGGTGAAGGCGTCGCGCAAGTCGCCCGACGCGGCGCGCATCGAGCACGTGGCGCGGGTGCTGCGCTCGGGCGAGCCCACGCTGGTGATCCTGGCCCACAAGGCCACCCGCGGCGTGGCGCTCGACCGGGCCGGGCAGGTGGCCGCGGCCACCGGGGCCACGCTCGGCTCGCAGTTCTTCACCGCGCGCATCGAGCGCGGCGCGGGCCGGGTGCCCATCGCCCGCATCCCGTATGCGGTGCCGCAGGCGCAGGCCTTCCTGCAGCGCTTCCAACACATCGTCACGGTCGAGACCACCGAGCCGGTGGCCTTCTTCGCCTACCCGGACCGGCCCAGCCTGCTGAAGGCCGAGGGCACGCTGGTGCACCCGCTGGTGGAGCCTGACGAGGACAGCGCGCTGGCCTTCGAGATGCTGCTGGAGGCACTCGGCGCACAACGGGTGCAGGTGCCGCGGCAGCAGCGCGTGCACACGCCCGTGCCCAGCGGCGCGCTGACCCCGACCAGCATCGCCCACGCGCTCGCGGCCGGGCTGCCCGAGCACTGCATCCTGGTCGACGAATCGCTCACCACCGGCCGCGAGACCATGGGCCACACGCTGGGCGCGGCGCCGCACGACCTGATCAACAACATGGGCGGCTCGATCGGCTACGCCACGCCGGTGGCCACCGGCGCCGCGCTGGCCTGCCCGGACCGCCGCGTGGTCTGCATGGTGGGCGACGGCAGCGCGATGTACACCATCCAGTCGCTGTGGACGCAGGCGCGCGAGCAGTTGAACGTCACCACCCTCATCTTCGCGAACCACAGCTACGCCATCCTGAAGGCCGAGTACGCCAACATGGGCGCGGGGACGCCCGGCGAGCGCGCGCTGTCGATGATCGACATCGACAAGCCGCGCATCGACTGGCTGGCGATGGCCCGCAGCATGGGCGTGCCGGCCACCGCCGTGGAGACCGCCGAGGCACTGCACCAGGCGCTGGTGCAGTCCCACCGTGAACCTGGGCCGCGCTTGATCGAAGTGCGGCTCTGAACGAACCCCGACACGAGGAGACGCCATGTCCCACGATTTCAGCGGGGTGCCGACCCTGCGCACCAACCTGGCCGACTACGCCGTCACGAAGGCGATGAAGGATGGCCGTGTCACCACCGCGCTCGCCGAGCTCGACTACTGCGGCCCGACGCCGGCGCACAACGGCTTCAAGGCCATGGTGCGCGAGCAGCGGTTCGACGCCGGCGAACTGGCCATCGTCACCTACCTGCAGGCCAGGGCCTACGGCAAGCCGTACGTGCTGCTGCCCGCGCCGATCTCCGGCCGCTTCCAGCACCACTGCGCCGGCTTCAACCTCGACTTCGGCCACCTCGATCCGAAGGACATCGAAGGCCGCCAGGTCGGCGTGCGCACCTATGCGCAGACCACCGCGCTGTGGATCCGCGGCATCCTGCGCCACGAGTACGGGGTCGACCTCGACAAGGTGCTGTGGCGCACGCTGGGCGACGGCCACCTGGCCGAGTACCGCGACCCGCCGAACTGCGAGCGCCTGCCGGCCGGATCGTCGATCCCCGAGATGATGCTGAAGGGCGAGCTGGCCGCCGCGCTGCTCGGCGAGGACATGCCCAAGGACCCGCGCGTGCGCACGCTGGTGCCCGACGCGCATGCCGCCGCCAGGGACTGGTTCGCGCGCGAGGGCGTGGTGCCGATCAACCACATGTTCGTGGTGCACCAGCAGCTGTCGCGGCAGCGGCCCGACATCGTGCGCGACCTCTACCGCATGGTGAAGGACAGCCGCGCGCTGGCCGAGGGGGTGCCGGCGGTGTTCCCGCCGCTCGGCCTGGAGGCCAACCGCAAGGGTCTGCAGCTGGCGATCGACTGGTGCCTGGACCAGAAGATCATCCCGCACCGGTTGAGCGTCGACGAGCTGTTCGACGACGTGACCGGCAGCCTCGACTGAGCCGGCGGGCGCCGAGTTCCATCGCGTTCACCCCAGGTTCCCCCAAGTGCCGGGCGGCGGGGCCTGAGGTACTCTGGGAGTCTCCCGTGATGCATGCCGTGATGACCCGATCCCCGCGTGACCCGATCCCGGCACCCGCGCCGGTGCCCAAGGTGCGGCTCTACGTCGAGAGCGCCGAGCACCGCGAGTCGTGGTTCGTCAACGTCGGCCATGTCACCGAAGGGGGGCGCCGCCGCACCGCGCCGCACGCCCACCCGGCCTACGGCCAGGTGATCTTCGTGCGCATCGGCCGCGGCGTGATGAACCTCGAAGGCAGCCGCGTGCCGTTCGAGGGGCCGTGTGCGCTGCTGCTGCCGCACGAGTGCGTGCACGGGCTCGAATACGAGATCGACGTCGACCGCTGGGTGGTCACCGTCGAGCAGACGTACCTGACGCAGGTCAACGCCCGGCTGCCCGAGTTCATCCAGCTCTGGACCGAGCCGCGCGTGATCCCGTTGACGTACGGCCCCAGCGCGCCGGACGACGTGCACGCGCTGGTGCGCAAGCTCGAGCACGAAGTGCGCTCCAAGGCGCTGGGCCACGTGGTGGGCACCGAGGCGCTGCTGACCTCGCTGCTGCTGCTGCTGGTGCGCGGGCTGCGGCTCGACGAGGTCGACAAGGAAGGCGCCACGCGCGCCGCGATCAAGCTGGCCGACCGCTTCCGCGAGCTGGTGCACGCGCACTACCGCGAGAACCTGCGGCTGCAGACCTACGCGTCGAAGATGGCGGTGTCGCCGGCGCAGCTGCGCGCGGCCTGCGTGGCCGCCACCGGCCTCAGCCCGACGAAGCTGATCCACGCCCGCCTGATCATCGAGGCCAAGCGCAACCTGATCTTCGGCGACATGTCGATCGAGCAGATCGCCTACGGCCTGGGCTTCGTCGACACCGCCTACTTCACGCGCTTCTTCCGCAAGGAAGTGGGCCAGTCGCCGAGCCAGTTCCGCGCTGCCGCGCGCGAGCAGACGCAGCCCGCGATGTGAGCGCTGCGGCGCGCGCCGCAGCTTCGAAAAGTGCCAGCAAATCTGCCTTTCGTGTAGGGCGCTGGCGGCGGGTGGCGCCTATTCTTTCGATCACCGGGCCGGCAACAGGCGGGGCCCGTGGCAGCAGAACGAGAGGAGACAAGCGCATGACAACGAGCTGGCGCGCGCGGTGCGGCCTGGCGATCCTGCTGGCGGTGGCGGCCGTCGCGGCCCTCGCCGCGCCCACCGGGGCCTGCGGCACCGACGAGCGGGTCTTCGTGGGCACCGACGGCACGGGCCTGCGGGCCCTGCGCTTCGATGCCTGCGCCGGCCGCCTCGGCACGCCCAGCGTGGTGGCCTACGTGGAGAAGCCGCGCTGGGTGGTGGCCGATGCGTCCCGCTCGCGGCTCTATGTGGCGGTGGACGGCAGCGGCGCCGAGGGGCGCGTGGCGGCCTATGCGCTGGAGCGGCGCAGCGGCACGCTGGCGCCGCTGGGCGACACCGGCGCCGGCGGTGCCGGCACCACGTTCCTCGCGCTGGCGGCGGCTTCGCAAACGCTGCTGGCGGCCAACTTCGGTGGCGGGTCGGTGTCCAGCATCGCGCTGCAGACCGATGGCCGGCCCGGCCCGCGCGTGTCCACGTTGAAGGCGAGCGGCAGCGGCCCGCACCGCCGCCAGGCCAGCGCGCATGCGCACGGGGTCACGGTATCGCCGGACGGCCGCTTCGTGCTGGTGCCCGATCTCGGCGCCGACCGCGTGTTCGTCTACGGCTTCGACGGCGCGACGCACACGCTGCTGCAGGACGACGGCGCCGCACCGCGGGCCTACGCCACCGCGCCGGGCAGCGGGCCGCGGCGGGTGCTGTTCGGCGCCGGCGGGCGGGTGGTGTACGTGCTCAACGAGCTGAGCGCCGAGGTGCTGACGTTGCGCTGGGATGCCGAGCAGGGGCGCCTGTCGCCGCTGCACTCCCAGCCGATTTCCAGCGACCATTTCCACGGCGACAGGAGCGCGGCCGAGATGATGCTCGGCCGCGACGGCCGCTTCCTCTACGTGGCCGACCGCGGCGAATCGACGCTGCTGGTGTACCGCGTCGACCCGGCCAGCGGCGCCCTGTCGCTGGTGCAGCGCCTGCCCAGCGGCGGCGAGGCGCCGTGGGCGTTCGACCTGCATCCCTCCGGCCACTGGCTGGCGGTGGCGCACCACCGCAGCAACCGCGTCGGCCTGTTCCGCGTCGACCCCGACAGCGGCCGCCTCAGCGACACGGGACAGGCCGTCGACGCGCCCCGGCCGGTGAGCCTGACCTTCGTCAACTGAACCCCCCGACACCAGGAGACCACCCCCCGTGGACCGCAGGAAGTTTCTCGGCAACGCCTCCCTCGCCGCCGCAGCCCTCGTGTGCGGCCGGCCGCACACCGCCTGGGCCGCCGAGGCCCGCGAGCGCCCGCTGCTGCTCAATCGCATCGGCCCGTCGGCCTCGCAGATCTTCATCGCCAATGCCGACGGCAGCGGCGAGCGCAAGCTGGTCGACAGCGGCACGCTCGACTACAACGCCAGCTTCTCGGCCGATGGCCAGTGGATCGTGTTCACCTCCGAACGCGACGGGCTGGGCAACTCGAACCTGTACCGCGCGCGTGTTGACGGCACGCAGGTCGAGCGGCTGACCGACGGACCGGCGGTGGAGGACGCCGCGGTGCTGTCGCCCGACGGCCGGCAGGTGGCCTACGTCAGCACCGAAAACGGCTTCCTCGCCAACATCTGGGTGATGGACCTGAAGACCCGCCGGCGCCGCAACCTCACCGGCGTGGCCGGCGTGCAGGGCCGCGCCGGCCTGCCCAACGGCTTCTTCCGCCCGGCCTGGTCGCCCGACGGCCAGTGGCTGGTGTTCTCGTCGGACCGCAACACCGAGTGGAAGGGCCACCACGACGGCGCGGGCTGGGAGCACACGCAGGAGCTCAGCCTGTACGTGATCCGCCCGAACGGCACCGGCTTCCGCCAGGTGGCCGCGCGCAAGGACCACTGCCTCGGCTCGCCGAAGTGGTCGCCCGACGGTCGGCGCATCGTCTTCTACGAGACGCTGGCCGAATACACCTACTGGGTGTTGCGGCCCGACCTGCTGCCCAAGATCGACTCGCAGATCGTCTCGGTCGACGTGGCCACCGGCGAGCGCACGGTGCACACGCAGGGGCCGGGGTTCAAGATCAGCCCGCAGTACCTGAAGGGCGGCGAGATCGTCTACCGCCGCAAGGGCGGGGCGGACGAGGGCCTGCATTCGACGCTGCCGGGCCGCCCGGTGGTGGCCATCAAGGGCCTGCGCACGCCGTGCTGGTCGCCCGACGGCCAGCAGGTGGTCTACGAGAAGTTCACCTGGCGAGGCTGGCGGCAGGACCAGCCGCTGTACAGCTGGAACCCGGCGCGCGAGTACCGCTACTCCGACGTGTGGCCGGCGTTCTCGCCCGACGGCTGGATGGTGCTGACCGCGAAGGGCGAGGACTCGTCGGTGGACGTGATGCGTGCCGACGGCAGCGAGCGCCGCCGCGTCTACGACGTGACAGC
>Ga0233424_10000698_pt1 | contig 38420 bp, 38 predicted proteins | sample Watercolumn_Towu_FD_181011 | JGI IMG/M metagenome (GOLD analysis project Ga0233424, IMG submission 181011) | Freshwater microbial communities from Lake Towuti, South Sulawesi, Indonesia - Watercolumn_Towuti2014_125_MG | ecosystem: Environmental > Aquatic > Freshwater > Lake | place: Indonesia...
TTGGCGCTCACGTGGGGGGTGCGGCCGCTCGGCGTCCCCGATGTCAGCGACGGCGGTGAGCAGTTGCGGCTCGCGGTGCGCGCCACGCTCCAGGCCGGACTCGCTCGCGCCGGTGATCTCGTCGCGGTTGTGTTCGGGAGCGCAGGACCGCGCGCCGGGAGCACCGACACCGTGCGGGTCGTGCGCGCCTGACCCCAGCCCACGGCTTCTCCCGCCAACACCGCGGCCCCGACAACAACGTTGGCCGACAGAGCGACCCGTCGGCCAACTCAGTCAGACTGATCAGTTCGGTTCAGATCAGTTCAGACGACGCGGCGCAACTCGTGCTCGAGCACCGCCGCGACGATCTCGCGACCCGTCGCGTCGAGGGTGCGGTTCCCGAGCCGCTCGACGGCCGCGATGGCATGCGGACCCTGAGCGACCAACCCGGCGAACAGCAGATAGCCGCCGAGGAACCCGAGGAGTCGGTCACCGAACTCCTCGTGATGCACGAACAACTTCTCGTTGGGATCGTCCAGCCAGTACGCGACGCGCGTGTAGTTCTGGCGCAGCCGCACCGCGAGCTCGTCGCGGCGGCCGAACGGTAGGTGCTCGCCGACCAGGCCTGCCTCGCTGTACGCGGCGAGGTTGTGCGGCGAGTCGAGCAGGCTCACGATGCGCGTGAAACCGTTCGAGCGCAGCCAGATGAGCTCCTCTTGTCGGCGGACCTTGCGGTGGTTGCGCGAAAACCCGCCGGGGCGCTCGGCCGCGGCCATGCGGTCCTTGATGATCCACGTGAAGCTGCGCGGCTGGAGCCCCTGCGCCCACTTCCCCCGCAATCCGATCATGCCGCCACCTCGATCGACTCCATCCATTTCGCCGCCGCGACGGACGCGGCGACGTCGTGAACCCGGACCATCGCCGCCCCGAGCACGAACGCGATCACCGTCACCGCGAGCGTCGCGTCGTCACGCGCGGCGATGCCGTCGCCGACGATCGCGGCGAGCGTGCGTTTGCGCGACGCGCCGACGACGATCGGCACTCTCGCGCGCGCCGCGACGCGATCGACGTTGCCGAGCAGCGCGAGGTTGTGCGCGACCGTCTTGCCGAACCCGATACCCGGATCCACGAAGATCGCCTCGCGGCGCACGCCAGCCTCGGTCGCCGCCGCGACCTGCGTCGCCAGGAAGTCGCCGACCTCGCCAACGACATCGTCGTAGCGAGGGTCGTCCTGCATGGTGCGGGGTTCGCCGAGCATGTGCATCAGCACGAGTCCGGCGTCGTACGCCGCGACCACGGCCAGAAGTTCGGGGTCGCGCCCGCCGCGAACGTCGTTGACGATGTCGGCGCCGGCATCGAGCGCGGCTCGCGCCACCTCGGGTTTGGTCGTGTCGACGCTGATCGCAACATCAGTGGTCGCGCGCACGGCCTCGACAACGGGGACAACCCGCGCGAGTTCGTCGTCGACGGCCACAGGCACGGCACCGGGCCGGGTCGACTCGCCGCCGATGTCGATCACCACCGCGCCGGCATCGACCAGTCTTGCGGCATGCCGGATCGCAGCATCGCGATCGAGATAGCAGCCACCGTCGGAGAAGGAATCGGGCGTCACGTTGACGATGCCCATCACCGCTCGCGCGGGGAGATCGCCGACCGTGAACGCCACGGGCGGGAGGCTACCGGGGCACCCCGAATCCGATCATCGACATCGCCTCGGCCCGGGTGGCCGCATTTTCTTTGAAGATGCCCCGCACGGCCGACGTCAGGGTGATCGATCCGGGTTTGCGCACTCCCCGCATCCCCATGCACAGGTGTTCGGCCTCGATGACCACCAGCACCCCGCGGGGCCCGAGCGCCTCGACCATGGCGTCGGCGATCTGCGACGTCAATCGTTCCTGGACCTGGGGCCGCTTCGAGAACCCGTCGACCAGGCGAGCGAGCTTCGACAACCCGGTGATACGACCGTCGTGACCCGGGATGTAGGCGACATGCGCCCGCCCGTGGAACGGCACCAGATGATGCTCACAATTGTGCGTCCACACGCCGCCCACGAGGAATGTCGGCCACGGCGCGCACTGGAAGCTGTACACGGTGAACGGCTTGGTCCCCTCGGCGCGAACGTGTCGGACCTCGGCGACTTCGACCCACCCGCCCTCCTCGGGCAACAGCGGCACTTCGATCGGGACGAAACCCCTGCGACCATATGCGGCCCGGTGCCACTCACGCGAGATGTACACCTTCCCGATACCACTACGCACCGGACTCACATGGGTTCCCGCGACGGCTGCGAGTTCCTCGAGAAAGCCCATGTTCGAAGAGATGATGAACCGGCCGCCGCGTGGAGGTTCGTAACCATCGCCGTCGCAGTAACCGTCAAGAAAGCCCTGCATCATCTCCTGCGATCGCTGAACGACGCGCGGGAACTGGAACGACTTCGTTGCCTTGGTACCGCCAAACCAGTGCAAGACCAGTGTGGCGATATTGCGGGACACGATGCGGACTCTGAACTGCGTCACGTCTCGCTGCAGGAAACCGCTCGGCACCTGAATCGGCTCCAGAACCGCCGGGATGCCGAACGTCGCCTCGAGGGCATCCGCGTAGCGCTGTGCAAACTCCCGGTCGTTGACGGCGACCGAGATTCGGCGGCCCTCCTGGACGGACCCGTCGCTCCCGATGGCACCGAGCACGTATCCGAGCGCGTAGCCCTCGCGAACGCCCCAACGGCGTTGGCAGATCTGCCGGGCGGGCATGTGGCGGATCTTGGCGCCGGGCGAGAGCGTGTCTGCGCGGACGAAGCCGTCTGGTGTAGCGATCGGGTGATCGGGAGTGACGCGCAACGACGATCCAGGGATCCGTATCTCAATGAGTTCGCGCGCCGATCGACTGATCACTGATGTCACGGACGTCTGCGCCAATCGGCCTTCGTCGTCGAACGTCCACAGCCAATCTCCGGGCGCGATGTCGCGCGCCGGCTTCGCGCCGCCGACCGCGTTGACCTTCTGCTTCGAGGGCACGCAGAGGGAATACAGGGGGATGTCGCGAACCATGATCATCTCGTCGTGGTCGGCCTCGAAGGTCACCGAGAGGTGGCGGGCCGGATCGTCGTGCAACCCGGAGAAGACCTCGGCGTACATCTCGGCGACGCGCGTCGGCGTGCGCAGCAAGCCGTCGCGGCCCGGGTCCTCGCCGACCGCGGCCAGGATCTCGCGCACCGCGGCTTCGATGCGGGCCCGGTCGATCTACCCGTGCGGCGCCGAGTCGTCCGTCACCGTGTCACCGCTCTCACCGTGTGGGCCAGTCCCGCCGCGGCGGCGTTCAGCCGGCGTCCGGCCGGTACTCGGCGACATAGGGGAGGTTCCGGTAGCGCTCGGCGGCATCGAGGCCGTAGCCGACCACAAACTCGGGAGGAATCGAAAAACCGACGTAGCGGAACTGCGGATCGACCTTCTGCAGTCCCTCCTTGACCAGGAGCGCGCACACTTCGACCGACGCCGGACCGCGTGCCAGCAGGTTCTTGCGTAAGAACTGGAGGGTGAGCCCAGAGTCGATGATGTCTTCGACAATCAGAACGTGGCGACCCGTGAGGTCGATCTCGAGGTCCTTGACGATGCGTACGACTCCGCTGCTGCGGGTTGCAGCTCCGTACGACGACACGGCCATGAAGTCGAACTCGATCGGCAGATCGACATGCTTGGCGAGGTCCGACAAGAACATGAACGCGCCCTTGAGCACCGCGATGAACAACGGCGGGTGCTCGGCATAATCGACCGTGATCTCCTTGCCGAGTTGCGCCACCCGGGACTGGAGTTCCTCGGCAGCGACGATGGTGCGGCCGATGCGGGGATCGCGGCTGAAGGAGAACTCGGGGCTGCTCGCTCGGTTCACGTGGGCACACTCCGCTCCGGAGATTCGGCTCGCTCGACGAGTTCCAACCAGCAGTACCGCCGCGTCCGTGCGTCGACCCGCGCCAGATCGGCGCCACGGTAGCCGAGCACCCACAGGATCTCACCGTCGGCGCTCGCGACCACGGGCAGTCGCGACCGGACCGAGACCGCGATGCCGACCTCGGCGCGTGCACCGAGCACGGTCTTCGAACCGGTGGTGCCGATCGGTCGGAACCGCTCACCTCGCCTCGGCGCACGGAGCACGAGATCCTGCCCGATGCGATCGGCGTCAAGCACACACACCGTGTCGCCGCGCGGCCATCCGAGCGGTGGACAATGATCGACGCGGGCGCGCACCGTCACTCCACCGAAACGCGCGACGCCGGGTACGGAGAGCGCGACCGATTCGAGCACGGGATCTGAGTCTCGACCTCGTGCCGAGGCATCCCCCCCTGACGGTTCGAGCGTGAGGCGATTCGCCGCGCGCCGAACCCGACGGCCGTGCCCGACCTCGACCGCGACCTGTTCGCCACGCGCAACCGCGATCACGGCGTCAATCGTCGCCGAGTCGGTGGCATGAGGGATCCAGCGCCGCAGGACGCGACGCGCCAGCGCGACCGGCGCCCCACCGAGCACGGCGGCGCGCAGCGCACTCGCACCCTCGGCGGTGTCCGAGTCGAAATGCTCATAGGTGTGCCCGGACGCGACGACAGCCTCCCGCCAGAGGTCGGCTGCCAGCGCGTCGAGTAGTTCGTCGTCGGCGCCCACCACCTCGGCCTGGCGAGCGAGGACCACCGCGATGTCGCGATCGGATCGAGCGACGAGTGCCGGGATGATTTCGCGACGCAGCCAGACGCGCGTGAACGCCGGATCGGAGTTCATCGGATCGTCGATCACCGACCATCCGAGGTGGCGACACAGTTCGATCGTCTCCGCCCGGCGGACGGTCAGGATCGGGCGCACGATTCGCCCTCGTCGCGGCGCGATCCCGCTAAGCCCACGCGTCGCGGCTCCGCGGAGGAGCGCGAGCAACACTGTCTCGGCCTGGTCGTCGAGGGTGTGACCCGTCGCGATCACCGCACAACCGTGATCGTCCGCACACTCGTGAAGCGCGGCGTAGCGCAACTCGCGCGCTCGCGCTTCGAGGTTGGCGCCCGCCTCGATCGTGACGGCTCTCGACCGCGCCGGGACCCCGAGTCGACCCGCGATTGCCGCGACGTGTGCGAACTCGGCCGACGAGCCGGGGCGGAGCCCGTGGTCGACGTGCGCGACGACGACATCAGCACCGACGTGGCACGCCAGCGCGAGGAGCGCGAACGAATCGGCACCGCCCGAACAGGCGATGAGTACACGCCCGCTGCAAAGTTCCTCGACACGCTCCGCGTCGAGCCGGGACGCGAGCCTCGCGAGCAACGGCACCGGCACACGAGTTGCGGCGCGCGCCATGCAAGCGCTCAGGACGGGGTCGCGGCGACCCTGGTCGCGTCGACCCGGGTTGCGTCGACACGGCGCAGCCACGCACCCGCGTCGCCAAACTCGGGCATGGTCGGCAACGCGTCGGGCTCCGTCCAGGCAACGGCCAGGGCGCGGTCACCGCCGCGCGCAACGACGTCACGAACGAAGTGCTCGCCGACCTCGTACTGGCGCAACTTCATGTCCATCCCAAGGAACTTGTTCACCTGGCCCGTGAGACCGCCGGCATGGCGGCGCTGTTGCAGCACGCGCTCCATCCGCTCGACGCCGCGCACGTGACGCGCACCCAACGCGTTCATGACGTAGTTACCGTGCCCTTCGAGCAGGCTCATGAGCGCCTGCACGCGGGCGAGCAGCTGACGTTGGCGATCGGTGGCGAACAACCCCACCACGCCGGCCTCGTCGAACGGGTTGCGACCACGCGAGAGTTGCTCGGCCGCACGCGCCAGAGCGCGCACGAGCGCGCGCGGGTCGGGTTCGACGAGGCCGAGCATCTCGTCGACGAGCGCGACGAAGTACGGGCGCAGCCAGGGCACGGCCGTGAACTGCGCGCGGTGCGTCAACTCGTGGATCGCGATCCAGCGCCTGAACTCGACCGGCCGGAACGCGAAGCGCTTCTCGAGCATCAACACGTTGGGGCCGACGTAGTGGACGACATCACCCGCCGTCGACACGCCACGCGACGCGTCGCTCGCCTCGGCAGTGTCGTCGGGCATGAGCAGGTCGTACTGGCCGAGCACCCGCTGGCTCATGTAGCCGAGCAATACCCCCATCTCGGTTCCCGCAGCCTGCCGGCCAAACGTCCCCATCGGACCCATACCGAAGCGTTGCGCGATCCGTTCGGTGAACGCTCCGAGCATGCGACGCATCGATGCGACGTTGGCGTCGATCCAGCCCGCACGATCGACGACGCCGGCGTGTGCGGGTGACGGTGCGACCAGACCCGTGAACTCACCCACGAGTTGTTCGGCTTGAACGGTGACGCGTTCGAAATCGATCGCGAGGGAATCGGCAAGGTAGCTGTCGGAGAGTCGATCGCGGCGAGCGACGATGCGCGCGACGCGAGCGGCGGTGCCCCAATCGACGGGATCGGTGGCGCCGCCCGTCACACGACCCTTTCGTCGTGCCGGTGCGTCGACGGGTTCGCCGACCCGTGCACCGGCCGTCGCGTCTGTTCGCGGCGCACGCCCGCACCCCTCACGCGCTCGAACCCGAGTTCGACGGTGGTCGCCGGCCGCGCACTTCTTTGCGGCCGACCTGGATCCAGTACATCCCGACGACCTGCACGATGCAGGCGACGATCCCGATCACGAGGAGCGGCGCCAGCCAGAAATGCCACTTCACGGACTGGTCGGCGTCCTTGTGGATGAAGAAGGCGATGACGGCATAGGCGGCCGAACCGACCGCGAACACCGCTGCGGTCACGAGCGAAAGAACCGTGCTGGGCCTCACGAACTCCCCCTACGCCTCACGAACTTCCCTGCGGATGATGACGGGTTCCGACCCGCGGCGGGCGGATCGAGTCATCGTAGAGGCTCGTCCCCCGCGCCTCGGATCGTCACGCCCGCCCCTGGATCGCGCACGCCTGAGTCGCGCCCGCCTGGGGTCGCGCCGGCGAACCTCACCACTGCGTGTCGGTGTCGATCGGGAAGGGTGCGAGCAGGGCCTCGGTGATCCTGGTCTCGAGGTGGGGCGGGACTTGCTCCTGGCACTTCGTCGTGATGACCGCCCGGTAGGCGATCTGGCGGTTGTAGTTCTGCTGGCAGTCCGGACAGCCGTCGAGGTGCCGGCTGATGATCACGCTTCGCCACCAGGTCAGCTGGCCCTGGAAGTGAGCGGCGGCATGGAACAGGATCTGATCGCAGTCCATCGTCGTTGGCGTTCCTCGTCCTCGCAAGCTGTCGGATACTCGGTTGCTCGGTGGTCCGCGCCGGCTCCCCCTCGTCCTGCGCGGGCCTGGTCAGCCCTTGGTCGTGGCCGGCTCACCGGCCCTGGCGTCGTCGGGCAGATAACCGTGCTCCGCGGCGTGCTGCCACAACCGCTGTTGGAGCAACTTCCTTCCCCGGTGGATGCGGCTCATCACCGTGCCGATCGGCACACCCAGGATCTCGGCGATCTCCTTGTACGAAAACTCCTCGATGTCACAGAGGATGACCGCGATCCGGAACTGTTCGGGGATCGATTCGAGCGCCGCCTTGACCTCGTCGTCGGGCAGAGCGTCGAGCACTTCCTTCTCGGGCGTCTGATTCGCGCTCACCGCCTCGAGTCCGCCGATGCGCTGGTAGATCGCCCAGTCCGCGGTGTCGTCGAGGTCGAACTCCTGGGGTCGGCGCTTCTTGGCCCTGTAGGAGTTGATGTACGTATTGGTGAGGATTCGGTAGAGCCACGCCTTGAGGTTCGTACCGTCGCGGAACCCCTCGAAGCCGCGGTAGGCGCGCAGGTAGGTCTCCTGAACGAGATCCTCGGCATCCGCCGCGTTGCGCGTCATGCGCAGCGCCGCGGCGTACAGCGCGGGCATGAACGGCATCGCCTGTTCGGTGAACGTCGAAGGATCGGCCATGAGGGGCGCCAGCGTAGTTCCGACTCCTACGCTGCCTTCGTGGAACGGGGCACATTCCGCGGCGTCGCGCTCTTCCGCTGGGGGCGTGGACGTGGATGGCGCTCGTCGTGGTCCTGAACCGCCAGCACCTGCGTCCTGCGTCGCTCCCGTCGCAGCGCACCTGCTCATCGTTGGCGTGGTCGTCCGTCGCCGTCAGGCCGAACCGGTGGTGTCGTCGTGGCTCGCCTACAGGCCGTCGATCGTCACGGTCGTCGCGCCGGCGCGCCTCGAACGCTTCGGTGGCGCGAGCGCGAACCACGCTCGGTTCGCGCTCGCGCCACCGAGACCTCGCCCGTGGAGGCAGGGCGACGCGTCGTCGACGTGCTCTCCGATCGCTTCGAGTGATCGCCTCGGCCGAGCGCGGTCAGGCGCCGCGCCAGAGCACCTCGGTCGCGCCGCCGGGCGCGTACCAGTACAGGTCGTCGCGGCCATCCCCATCGAAGTCGCCGACGGCGCCGAGATGAGTTCCGAGTTGGCGAGGATGCGTCCGGCGCTCGAAACGGGCGCCGGACGCACCTCGCCACAACTCGTCGGTCGTCGCGGGTGGCAGGTCGCGGAAGAGATCGGCGCGGCCGTCGCCGTCGAAGTCGCCCGCGAACAGCGGCCCACTGCCGGGGATCTGCGTCGGGGCGCTCACCGTGATGAACCCGCCGTTCTTCGCGGCGAGCGTGATGTCGGCCGCGGCTTCGGGGTCGTCGAGGTACACATCGGCGCGACCATCACCGGAGAAGTCGCCGGCGACCGGGACGAGACCCGGCGTGACGTCGAACGCAGGCCCGGCGCGGAACCCACGATCGGTGCCGAACCACACGACGGTGCGCGCACCGTCGTGGCCGTACCAGAGGATGTCGTCGCGGCCGTCGCCGTCGAAGTCGCCCACCGTCGGGCGGTAGGCGCGCACGACGACCGGCGCGTCGACCTTGACGAACCCCACGACCGTGCCGCGCCAGAACGCTTCGACCGCGTCACCCGGCCGGTACCACAGCACGTCGCACGCCCCGTCGCCGTTGAAATCGCCGACGACCGCCGTGAACACCGAACCGACGTTGACCGGTGGACCGTCGCGCAGGGCTCCCGATTCGCTCCCGAGCAACAGGTCGTCGGACGCGCCACCGTGGCCGTAGAAGAACACGTCGTCGTAGCCGTCGGCATTGACGTCGCACGCGAACACCTCGTCGTATTCGATCTCGACGGCGGGTGTACCCCTGCCGCGGAACGCCACCGGCGGCGTCGGCACGCCGTGGTTGCGCAGCCAGATGCGATAGGTCTCGAGCCTCGTGTACACGCCCGGGTAGTGGCCGCAATGGACGCCCCACGACACGACACCGATGAGCATCGGTGGCAGCCCCGGCCGCACCACGCGAAGCGGGCCGCCACTGTCGCCCTCGCACGAGTCGCCGGCGGTGCCCGATGACGACGTCTGGCCCGCGCAGCGCATCGTGACCGGATCGAAGAACGCGTCGAGGCCCGCGAAGACGAACCGGCACGTCGCGTCGTCGCGCAACGGCATCGACACCGCCCGTAATTGCGTTTGCCACCCGTTCGCCGCGCAGCCACCGGTCGACGTGACACGCACGCAGCCCCACCCCGCGCTCTGCACGGTGGTGCCGGGAGTCCACAGCGCGTCGTATCCCGCAGGTGCCACGACGATCGGCGTCACGTCGACGGTCTCGGACAAGCGCAAGAGTGCCAGGTCGTTCTGGTTCGTGTCGGGGTCCCATCCCGGATGCACGTTGATCGCCTCGACGGCGATCCGTGTCCCGAGTCCGGGCTCGAGGCGGGTCGCGCCGACAAGAATGTCGATGCTCGCCGCGGGACGGTGATCGACACAGTGGGCGGCAGTGAGGACGCGATCGTCGGCGACGATGTTGCCACCGCAGAACTGCGCGTCGAACGGATCGGCGACGTTGCGGCTCAGCAGCGCCACGAGGTACGGCCATTGCGAGATCGACGCGGCCGTCCCGTTGACGATGTACGGCGTTCGCGCGGCACCGGCGGGCGTCGCGTCCAGTGCACCGAGCAGCGCGCCACCGAGTGCCGTCACGATCGTCAGGCTGACCACGCGAATCGAGAGCAGCCGCCGGGTCATCAGGAAATGCTACGACCGACGAAGTCCGGCTCGGTCGTCATGGCGCGTCGCGATTGGGCTTGCGTCCGACCGTGTCCGGGACGTTGGTCGGCGGCGCGAACAAGCGGGGACGACCGAGACGGTGCGTGTACGATGCCCGGCTTCGCCGGAGTAGCTCAGTCGGTAGAGCAGCTCACTCGTAATGAGCAGGCCAGGGGTTCAAGTCCCCTCTCCGGCTCCCACCGCCGCCTTGCGCTGGCACGGAATGCGCCGGATACGGCGCAACCCGTCACCTGCCATCTCGCGCTGGGCACGGAATGCGCCGGATATGGCGCAACGGGTCACCTGCCGTCTCGCGCTGGGCACGGAATGCGCCGGATGCGGCGCAACGGGTCATCTGCTGGACCCGTCCGAGTGACACGATTCGGGGACGAGCGGGTCTTCCTGGGTAGTGAGGGCATCGACGCGCATGAGCAAGGAGGGACCGGTCGACGAGGGCGCCGCACTGGACGAGCTCGTGACGCGCGTCCGCCGGGGACTCGTGGCTGCGTACGGCAGCGAGGTCGGGTGCGAATCTGCCCAGGATGTCGCCGAGTGGGCTTGGGAACACCGCGAGGAACTCTGGACCAAACGCAACCCAGCGGGATACCTGTACCGGGTCGGGCAGTCGAGATCACGGCGTTACCGGCGGCAACCGGTGCAACTGCCGCCCGAACGGGCGCTGACCGATGACACCCCGATCTCCGACGGTCGGCTCCCCGCGGAACTGGCACGGTTGTCGCAGCGACAACGAACTGCGGTCCTGCTCGTCCACGCTCACGGCTACTCGCTGAGCGAGGCGGCGGCCACGTTGGGCTGCTCGATCTCGTCGCTACGGAACCACTTGACTCGGGGGCTGCGCCACCTACGAGACGCTCTGGAGGAATCCAGTGACCGGTGACTTGGACATCGAACCGACCCTCGCCCAACGGCTTCGCGACTACGGGGAAGCGCTCGACGGGATTGAGAGTCCCGTCGTCATACCGACGCGCGAACGTCATCGTCAGCGGAAGCCCGCGTGGCGCGTCGCTGCAGCGGCAGCGGCCGTCATCGGTATCAGCACGGGCGCGGCACTGCTCCTGAACGAAAGACGCGTCGACGTCGCGACGCGACCGGCGATGACGTGGTCGTCGCTGGCCAGCAGCCCGCTGGGCGCACGCCGTTCGTCGGCGTCACTCTGGACCGGCACAGAGTGGATCGTCTGGGGCGGTCTGTCCGATCTCAGCGACGACGCCATCGGGCTACGCGACGGTGCCGCCTACGAACCGCAGTCGGATACGTGGCGCTCGATACCGGATGCGCCTTTCGCCGGCTGGGATCCCGTCGCGGCGCGTTGGATCGGCGACGAAGCGGTGTTCGTCGTGAACTGGTTGCTCGGCGACACGGCGGGGTATCGCACCGTGGCCTTCGCGCCCAGTTCAGACACCTGGAGCGTGCTGCCACCATCGTCGGAGTACATGTTCGGTGCTGCGCTCACGGATGATTCGGTGTTCTGGCTCCGCCTCGACGCCGACAAGGGCGTGCTCATCGAACAGGAGCTTCGAACCGGCAACGAACGGCGTCGCCAACTTCCACGCGGCCCCGCTTGGGACATCCAGCAAGGCTTTCGCGGGCTTGCGACGCGCGACGGTGTTGTCTTCGTCGGCCGGACTACAGCGACTTGCTGCTCCCCTGGCCCCGCAGCGATGGCGCTGATCGTGCGCGACGACTCACTTGTCCTCGTATTGGTTCCTGACGAAATCCGCGATCTCGAGAGGTTCGGGATCTACGGCGACGCCGTCGCCACAGCGACAAGTGTGCTGTTCGTGGGCGAGGTCAACGAGGACGGCATGCTACGCCGGGTCGCGTATTCGCTCGATCCGGCCACCGCAACCTGGTCGCCCGTGGTGGCCCCGTCACAAGGCCTCTTCAGTGAGCACCACACATCCGGGAGCAGCACGCTCCTGGCTGCCGCGGGCGAACACGCGGTGGTGCTTGGTGGTCTCGATCTCGGAGATGGCAGCATCGGCGGTCTTGACGACTACGTGGCGGCATCCGTTGCCGACCGCGACCTCACCGAGTGGTTCGACCTGCCTGTCGCCCCCATCAACCTCGATCGGGTCGCGTTCATCTCCGCATGGACCGGGAACGAACTCCTCATCTGGGGAGGCGAGACGAGCGACACGGGCCCGAACAACGTGACCGACCGGATCCTCACCGACGGTGCTCGCCTACGGATCAACTCGCCACAGTCGTAACCCGTCGAGACGCGGCCCTCGGCCACGGCATCGAAACTGCCGGCACTCTCGCCGCGCGCCGAACAGAAAAGCACGGTGATCACGCGGACATGCGCAAGGGCTGGGAAGATCGGTCCGTGAATATCAACTTGACGTGATATCTTTTTGATGATATACCGTGATCCTGTGTGAGCTACGACGTCGTGTACACGGACGAGTTCGAGAGGTGGTGGAACGGTCTTTCGATCGAGGAGCAGGTCGCGGTCGAGGCGCGGGTCGGTCGACACACTCGAGGGCTCGCGTCTTTCGAATCTCAAGGAACTACGAGCGAGCACCCTTCGCGTGCTGTTCGTGTTCGACCCGCGGCAACAGGCGGTCCTGCTGCTCGGCGGCGACAAGCATGACCAGTGGAACGAGTGGTACCGACACGCCATCCCGGAGGCGGAACGCCTCTATGACGTGTACCTGGAAGAACTGCGAGACGAGGGACGGCCGTAGCCCTGCCGAACGAGGGACGCAACGATGGCGAAGCAATTCAACGAGCTGAAGGAACGACTCGACAAGCAAGCGGCGAAGGAGCCGACGGTCCGCCAGCTTCGCGAGCGTGCGAGGCTCGACGCGCTAAAGGAGCACGTCGAGTACAGCCTGACGGAGGTGCGCCGGGCACACGCCGTGACGCAGGTCGAGCTGGCTGCGCTGCTGCGCACGGCGCAGTCGAACGTTTCGCGCATCGAACACGGCGACGACGTTCTGCTCTCGACGCTTCGATCCTACGTCGAGGCCCTCGGCGGTCGGCTGGAGATCGCGGTGGTCTTCAACGAGGACGAACGAGTCGTGCTCGACCTCGTCTGAGACGCGGCTGGTCGCCGCCCGGCGCGCGATCGCGACTCGGCTCCGGCGGCTCGATGAGCGAACCGTCGGCGGCTCCCCGGAGTCATAAGCGTTTGCCGGATTCCGAATGTGGAGGTCGCCCCGTGGCTGCTCGGTATCGCCGCTCGCTGATCGTGCTCGCTGCCCTCGGCGCGGCGGCGTGCGGAGGCGTCGCTCCGAGTTCCGGTACCGCCGAGCCGACCGAATCCGGGCCCAGCGCGGCGACCCGATCGACAGATTTCACGCCGTCTCCATCGGGAATTGCCCTGCTCGCCTCCGACACGCCCCGCGATCGCTCACCCGACGTCGCCGACGCCGACCTCACCGAACTGGTGGCCGGCAACACCGACTTCGCCGCCGCGCTGTACCGCACCCTCGACGACGGCAGCGAGAACCTGCTGCTCGGCCCCCACAGCGCGTCGGTCGGCCTGGCGATGGTGCTGGCCGGAGCCGAGGGAGCGACCGCGAGCCAACTCGCAACCGCACTGCAGCTCGACCTCGCAGACGAACGGCTTCACGGTGCCTTCAATCAGCTCGACCTGGAACTCGCGACTCGCAACAACGACGACCTGACCCTCGCCATCGCGAACCGCGCGTTCGGACAAACCGGGTACGAATTTCTCGACGGCTACGTGGAACTCCTCGCCCGCGACTACAGCTCGCCGTTCGGCACCCTGGACTTCGCGTCGGATCCCGAACTCGCTCGACAAGCGATCAACAAGTGGGTCGCCGCGCAGACCCGAGAGCGCATCGAGGAACTGTTCCCCGCGGGCACGATCGACCCCAACACGCAGCTAGCGCTCGTCGACGCCGTCTACCTCGACGCCTCGTGGCACTTCCCGTTCAACGCCGAACTCACGGAGTCAGAGCCGTTCCACCGCCTCGACGGCGCCGCGGTGTCGGTACCGACGATGCATTTCAACGAGTATCTGCCGAGCGGCTTCGGCGCGGGTTGGTCCGCGGTCGAGATTCCGTACACGGGCGGCGAGTTGTCAATGGTCGTGATCGTTCCCGAGGATCTGCGCACGTTCGAGTCACGACTTGACGGTGAGCTGCTGCGCGAGGTCTTTGGGTCTCTCACCGATGGCGGCATCCACCTGGCATTGCCGCGCTTCTCGTTCGGATATCACGCGAGCCTCGTCCAACCGCTCCGCGATCTCGGAGTCGCGGCCGCCTTCGACGACGCCAACTTCTCCGGGATGACGGGGACACGAGCACTTGCGCTCGCCGCCGTCGAGCACGCGACCTTCATCCGCGTCAACGAGGAGGGCACCGAGGCCGCCGCCGCAACCGGCTCGGCGATGCGAGACTCGCACGGCCCCACGGTCACCGTCGATCGTCCGTTCGTATTCGCAATCCGCGACCGCGTGACGGGCACCGTCTTGTTCCTCGGTCGCGTCACCGATCCGGGTGCCGCAGCCTGAGTTCGCGACACGCCTGATCGCGAAGCGAACGCGCGGTTGTGCCGAGCGTCGGGTTCAGCGGTCGAGTGAGAGCAGGAGGTGCTCGAGGTGGAGCGTCCCCTTCTCGTTGATGGCGATGGCCTCGCGGGCGGCGCGGCAGGCGTCGAGCCCGGCGGCGCAGCGGCGGGCGTCCCAGCCGAGCGGCGAGATGTCGTCGTTGCGGGCTGGCACGCCGCTCAGTGAATCGAACAAGACCGACTCGATCGCCGTCACGCCCTCGAATATCGTCTCCATACGCGCCCGCCGCAGCACGCGCTTGTGCTTGTCGGCCAGCATCTTCACCCGCGACTTGACGGCCTTCGCCTCATAGCCTTGGCGACCCAGATCGGCCCCGAGTTCCTTCTCGGCTTCTTCAAGACTTCGGGCGAGCTCTTCGTCTGCCGCTACGACCGCAGCATCGAGTTCGTGCGCGATCGTCGCGGCCCTCGCGCCGGTACCGTCGAGCTGCCCGGGGGCCGCGGCGAAGGCGGCCCGAACCGCCGCAAGCCGCCCGGCGAGGTCGCGCGCCCGGCGGATCTGGCCACCCGACAGTGGCGCCACGCGCCGCGCGTCGTCGGGCCTGATCGACCCGTCGGTCTCGAGTGCGAGCCGCACCTGATCGTCGAGCACCGGATCGAGGTCGATGCGGGTACAGCGCGAACGGATGGTCGGCAGCAGATCGTCGGGAGCGGTCGTCACGAGCACGATCACGGTGCGTTGCGGTGGTTCTTCCAGCGTCTTCAAGAAGGCGTTCGCCGAATTCGCGATCAGGCACATTCGTTCGGCCTCGTGGACGATCACGACCTTGGCTTCGCTCTCCATCGGCACCCGCAAGGTGTCGACGATGATCCGCTTCTTCACGAAGTCGACCTTGTACGACGGGCCGTCGGGTTCGAACTCGCGGACATCGACATGCTCTCCGAGCGCAATCTGGCGCCGGCGCGACGCGTCAGCGTCGAGGACTCTCGCCGCGAAGTAGCGGGCCGCGGCCAACCCGTCGTCGTGGTGTGCGGCCACGATCAGGTAGGCGTGGTTCGGACGTGCCGCCGCGGCGTCGAGCCATCGGAGCACCCGCTCCTGGCCTACCAGTCCGGCAGCGAGGTCCGGTCCGATCGTCATCGTGCCCACCACCTCGCCGTCATCGCGAGCGACCCTACAGGCCGTCGAGCACGTCCGACACGGCCGCGACGACCCTGGCCCGCACCGCTTCGGGTGTCCCTTCGCCATCGACGACGAGCCAGCCGAAGCGGGGCGCGAGGTCGCGATACGCGGCGCGGACCGCAGCATGGAACTCGTCGCTCTCGAGCTCGATGCGGTCGGGCACCGCCGCGCGTCGCGCCCGCGCCGTCGCCTCCGACACGTCAAGCACGACCACGCGGTCGGGATGCACGCCGCTCGTGGCGAGGTCGCACACCGCGAGGACCGTGTCGACGCCAAGGCCGCGGGCGACGCCCTGGTACACGATCGACGACGGCGCGTGACGATCGCAGACGACGACCGCGCCACGCTCGATCGCCGGCACGACCACTTCGGCGACGTGTTGCGCGCGGTCGGCGTTCATGAGCAACACCTCGGCGCGCGAGTCGAGCGGCGTCGGATCATCGAGCAGCGCCGCCCGCATCACCGCGCCGCGCGAGGTGGCGCCGGGCTCGAAGGTGAGCACGACTTCGGCGACACGCCCCCGGAGCGCCTCGGCGAGAAGGCGGCACTGGGTGCTCTTGCCACACCCTTCGCCGCCTTCGAGGACGATGAACACGCCGCGCGCCACGCTGGGAGCCTCCGGTTGGTCGTGCCAGGTGGGCACCGGTGGGCAGTTCGCGCTGGCCCGACCGGAATCGGGTTCGATCGGCCGGGATGACGTCGCAGCCGATCGGCGCCGAAACACCCGTGTCAACCTATACATTCGGCGCCCGTAAGCCAGGCCGACGCACACCGGGCGCCCTCGCTGCTCGCACGCGGGAGGCGGCACACGACCATGACGGATCGCACCACTTCCGAGGCGGCGACCCAGTCGTCGGGTCTGCCTTGGGTGGCACGCGGGGAGCGGTCGGCCGCAAGCCGACACCTGCGACGCACGGTGCGCATCGTGGCGTTCCTGTTCGTCGCGTGGTACCTGATCCTGCCGCAACTCGCCGGGACCCAGAACGCACTCGAGACGCTCTCCGACGTCAAGTTCCAGTTCCTCGTGCTCGGGCTCGGCCTGCAGCTCGCCGCGCTGATGGCGTACTCGCAGCTCACGAACGTCGCGCTGAACGGGTCGCGCATCGGGCTGTTGCGCGTGTTCCGGATCCAGCTGGCCACCAAGGCCGTGACCAACGTCGTCCCTGCGGGCTCCGCCGCGGGCACGGCGCTCGGCTACCGCCTCCTCACCACGAGCGGCGTGCCCGGGCCTGATGCGGGCTTCGCGCTGGCCGCGACCGGACTGGCGTCTGCCTGCGTGCTCAACCTGTTGCTGTGGGTCGGGCTCCTCGTCTCGATCCCGATGTACGGCGTCGGCCCGCTCTACGGCATCGCGGCCGGACTCGGCGCGATCGTGCTGCTGTTCGTCGCGGTGGTCGTCGTCGGGTTGATCCGTGGCCAGGCGCGCGCGCAAAAGACATTGCACCGCATGTCGCGCAAGCTGCGCTTCCGCGATCCCGAACGGATCGAACAGATCGTCGGGCAGGTCGCCGGTCGTCTCGGCGAGTTGCTCCGCGATCCTCAACTCGTTCGTCGTGCGTTCGCCTGGGCATCGCTCAACTGGCTGCTCGACGCGACGAGTCTCTTCGTGTTCTTGTGGGCGTTCGGCGACCGGCCGCCTGTCATCGGTGTGCTGGTCGCCTTCGGGCTGGCGCAGGTCATGGCGGTGATCCCGATCACACCCGGCGGGTTGGGGATCGTCGAAGGCGTCCTCGTTCCCACGCTCGTCGGATTCGGGGTCGGGCGCAACGTCGCGCTCATCGGCGTCCCGGCGTACCGGCTCGCCGCGTACTGGATCCCCATTCCCCTCGGGTCGATCATGTACTTCACGGTGCGCAAGGACCAGCGGCCGGTTCGAACGCTGCGCGAGGTCGCGGGCCGCGCCTACGAGACGACCGAGAATCGATACGACTGGGCCGAGGAGCACGGCCACCGGCCGGCGTCGGATCTGCGTGCCGCGCCGAAGGATTCGTGACGGGTTCTCGGCTCGCCCCGTCGATGCCGTGCGGTCCCGGCTCGCCTAGGGACGAACGACCGCAATCGTGTCGCCGCGCCGGATGTTGCCCGGCTGCACGACCTTGGCGTTGATGCCACGCATCCGAAGTTCCTGACCAGCGCCGACGTTCACGAAGCGGAGCGCGTCGGCGCCGAAGCGGGCCGCGAACTTGGCGCAACCCGTGTGAGGCTGGTCGGTGATCTCGATCACGGCCGAGCCGATCTCGAGCCGCGTTCCTGCCGGAAGGTTGTCGGCACTCAGGTCGAGGTCGACGTGCAGCTGATCTCCGGCCAGCGCGCGTCGCTGCGGATCGGGGCACATCAAGGCGATCGCGCGTGCGTTGATGATGTTGAGCTGCATGTCGGGGTGCGGTCGGCCGTCGGCGCTGCGGCTGCTCGAGCGCTGGTTCCAGGTGTCGCCGACGAGTCCCTCGGAGAGGTTCAGTTCTCCCGTGTCGAGCGTCTCGCGCTCGTCGACCGCAGGGCGCCGCACGATGAGCTCGAGCGTCCCACGATCACGCGGCGCGGCGCGCACCTCGTCGAGGCCGGCTTCGAGCTCCTCTGTCGTTCGATGATCCATGCACCCGAGTATGGACCGGCGTTGCCGATCGTTGCGCCGCAATTTCGGGTGGCGCGTCACGTCATTCGGTCGCAGCGCCCTGGCCCGCCGGCAACGCGGGGTTGGAAGCCGGCTCGGATCCGTCGGCTGCCGGCTTCGTGTCAGGGACTTGCGTGGCGGGCGACTTGGTCTCTTGCGCCGCGCTCTTGCTCGCGACCTTCTTCGCCGCGGCCTTCTTCGCCGTGGCCTTCGCGGCCTTCTGCGTGGCCTTCTTCGCCGTGGCCTTCGCGGCCTTCTGCGTGGTCTTCTTCGCCGTGGCCTTCTGGGCCTTCGTGGGGCGCTTGCGCGGCGCCATGTCGGCGCGGGCGCGGAGCAGCGCGAGCGCCTCGTCCGCGCTGAGTGTCGTCGGATCGGTGCCACGAGGCACCGTCGCGTTGGTGATGCCGTCGGTGACGTAGGGGCCGAAACGTCCCTCGAGGACACGCATCGGTTTGCCGGTATCGGGCGACTCGCCGAACTCCGCGATGGGCGGCTTCGCCGCGCCTCGCCCACGCCCGCGCTTGGGCTGGCTGAAGGCGAACTCGGCCTCGGCGACCGTGATGGAGAACAGCTCCCCTTCGGCACCGAGGCTGCGCGTTTCGCCGTCGGAGCGCTTCAGATAGGGACCGAACCTGCCCGGGCTGGCGATGATCTCCCGCCCCTCGGTGTCCTGACCGACCGTGCGCGGCAACGACAGGAGCCGCAGTGCGTCGTCCAGGGTCACCGTGTCGGGTTGCATCGAGGCGAACAGTGAGGCACGCGCCGGCTTCTGCTTCGACCCCTGCTCCTGGTTGCCGAGCTGCACGTACGGCCCGTAGCGACCGTTGAGGACATAGACCGGCAGACCGGTCGCGGGATCGTCGCCGAGCGCCTGGGGTCCCTGGGCCTGCCGCTCGATCAGCTCGAGCGCAAGCGAGACCGTCACCTCGTCGGGCGCGACGTCGGCCGGGATCGAGCCGCGCTCGTCGGACTCGCCACGCTGCACGTACGGCCCGTAACGACCGACACGCACGACCACCGGCTCGCCGTCGGCGTCGACACCGATCGGGATCGTGCTGATGGCGCGCGGGTCGATGCCTTCGAGGTTCTTGTCGCCGACGAGTTCGGCGAGCCCATCGGTGCCGTTGCCGAAGTAGAAGCTGTGCAGCCACTTCTCGGCTTCGCCCTCGCCCGCAGCGATCGCGTCGAGCGCTTCTTCCATCGTCGCCGTGAACCCGTAATCGACGAGGTGACCGAAGTGCTGTTCGAGCAACCGGATCACCGCAAACGCGCTCCAGGCGGGCACGAGCGCGGTGCCTTTCTTCCAGACGTACTCGCGCTGTTGGATCGTGCCGAGCACCGCGGCATAGGTGCTCGGACGGCCGATGCCTCGTTCCTCGAGTTCCTTGACCAGGCTCGCCTCGGTGTAGCGCGCCGGAGGTTTGGTCTCGTGACCCGCGGGCGCGAGCACCTCGCACTCGACGGGGTCGCCTTCGTTGACCACGGGGAGTCGGGCCTCACGCTCTTCGTCGTCCTCGTCGGTGTCCTCGACGTACGCGCGCCGGAAACCGAGGAACTCGTAGGTCTTGCCGCTCGCACGGAAGATCGCGGCCTCGCCCGACGTGGCGGTCGCGCCGAGTCGCACGGTGACGCGACGAGCCCGGGCATCGACCATCTGGCACGCGACCGTGCGGATCCAGACGAGTTCGTAGAGCCGTCGTTCGTCAGCATCGAGCTCGGAGCTCACGGCGTCGGGCGTGCGGATGCGCTCGCCCGCCGGGCGAATCGCTTCGTGGGCCTCCTGCGCGTTCTTCACCTTGCCGCGGTAGGCACGGGGCTCGTCGGGGAGGTACTCGACGCCGTACATCTCGCGGATCGTGCTACGGGCTGCCGTCACGGCCTGCCCGGACAGGTTGGTGCTGTCCGTGCGCATGTAGGTGATGTAGCCGCGTTCATAGAGACGCTGCGCGACCGCCATCGTCTTCGACGCGGGGAACTGGAGCTTGCGCGCGGCTTCTTGTTGGAGCGTGCTCGTGGTGAACGGCGGCTTCGGTCGTTCGGCGAACTGCTGGCTCTCGACCGACCGGACGGCGAACGGCTGGCGGTGCAGTGCCGCAGCGAGAGCGCTCGCGCGTCGCTCGTCGAGCAGGACGACATCGCGACCCTCGGCGACAGCGCCTGTGTTCGCGTCGAAGTCGTTGCCCGTCGCCAAACGCACACCGTCGAGCTCGACGAGGTTGGCACCGAACCCCGTCCCCGCGGCGACGAACGCACCCTCGAGGTCGAACCACCCGCCCTTGCGGAATGCCATGCGCGCGCGTTCACGCTCGACGACCATCCGCACCGCGACGCTCTGGACCCGTCCGGCGCTGCGCGCCTGGCTGCCGATCTTGCGCCACAGCACCGGCGAGACCTCGTAACCGACGAGGCGGTCGAGGATGCGCCGGCCTTCTTGGGCCTCGACCAGCTTCAGATCAAGTTGGCGCGGGTTCGCCAGGGCTTCGCGGATGGCGCTCGGCGTGATCTCGTGGAACACCATCCGCTTGATCGGCACCTTGGGTTGCAGCACCTCGACGATGTGCCAGCTGATGGCCTCGCCCTCGCGATCCTCATCGGTCGCGAGGATCAGTTCGTCCGCGTTCTTGAGCGCGGCTTTGAGCTTGCGGACGACGTCCTTCTTCCCGGCCGGGACTTCGTAGTCGGGCCGGAAACCGTTCTCGACATCGATCGCGAGGCCGCTCTTCGGCAGGTCACGGATGTGGCCGATGCTCGCCATGACCTCGTAGTCGGCACCGAGAAAGCCCGCGATGGTGCGAGCTTTGGCGGGCGATTCGACGACGACGAGGGGCTTGGGCACAGGGCTTCTCTTCGGTCCGGCGGTGCTCCACTGTTAGCAGGCGCCGGTGAAGTTCGCCCGCATCGCCGGATTTTGCAGGCACAGAAGGCCCGATCGCACGACGCATGCCCCCTAGCCTGCGCCGCCGTGAACGGGATCCTCGCCCTCTTCGACTTCGTCGACCCGAAGCGACTGATCGAGGACTTCGGCACCGTCGGGTTGATCCTGATCGTGCTCGTCGAATCGGGCATCGTCCCGGCGCCGCTCCCTGGCGACTCGCTGCTGTTCATCGCCGGCTTCGCGGCCTCGGCCCCCGAGGACGGGACGCTGCCGCACCTCAACCTATGGGTGTTGCTCATCGGTTGCTTCGTCGCCGGGGTATCAGGCGGTCAGGTCGGCTACTGGATCGGCGCGCGCTTCGGAACCCGGCTCTTCAAGCCCGACGCGCGCATCTTCAAGACGAAGTATGCCGAACAGGCCGAGGAGTTCTTCGACCACCGCGGCGCCAAGGCGATCATCATCGCCCGCTTCGTTCCGTTCGTGCGGACGATCGTGCCGATGCTCGCGGGCGCGTCGTCGATGCGGGCGCGTGTGTTCGCGATCTACAACGTCGCCGGCGCGGCGCTCTGGGCGATCGGGATTCTGCTGCTCGGCTACTTCCTCGGCGACACCATCGGCGAGGACAACATCGACAAGTACTTGCTCCCGATCGTCGCCCTCATCATCGTGCTGTCGCTGATCCCGCCGTTCCTCGAGTACCGCAAACACCAGAGGCGGCGATAGGTCATCTGGGAGATAGGTCATCTGGGAAAGGAAGACGTGCAAGTGCGCATGGGCCTCGCGCACGTAGATCGTCGACAGCGGCAGGCCGAGCAGCGCGTCAGCGATCCCGAGATAGAACGGTTCGGGCCGCGATCCGGACCTGGCTGCGATCCTCCGTTCAGCAGGGCGGTCAACGCAACGGCACCGTACCCTGACGCCTCGTCCGGGGCCGAAGTGAAGGGCGCGCCGAGCCTCTATGAGTTCACCGAGGGCGGGGCGCTCACCTTCACCTACTGACGCGCGGAGGGACGGGCAGTTGCCCGTCCCTCACCAGCGGCGTTGCGGATCGCGACCGGCGACGGCCGGTTTGTCGGCCGTCGCTGTCGTCTGGGGTGCTGATTTGGCGAAAGAAGCCGTGTTTAGGCGTCGGCGGTGGCCATTGCCGGCTTGGAGTCGCCGGTGAATCCGGTCGATGCGCGCTTGGAGAATGCGATCGCTCCGAGGAGCACCGCGAGTGCGACACCCGCAACCGCGTAGCGACCGCCGTCGTTGTCCTGCAGGTTGATGACCGCCGGCAGGATGAGGAGCGACACCAGGTTCATCACCTTGATCAGTGGGTTGAGCGCCGGACCCGCGGTGTCCTTGAACGGGTCGCCGATCGTGTCGCCGATGACCGCCGCCTTGTGCGCGTCGGATCCCTTGCCGCCGTGGTTGCCGTCCTCGATGAACTTCTTGGCGTTGTCCCACGCGCCACCGGAGTTGCTCAAGAAGTTCGCCATGAGCTGGCCGGTGAGGATCACCGCGGCGAGGAACGCGCCGAGGGCGAGCGAGTTGATGCCGAAGCCGATGATGACCGGCGTGAGCACCGCGAGCAGCGCGGGCGTCGCGAGTTCGCGCAGTGACGCGGCGGTGCAGATGTCGATGACGGGTCCGTAGTCGGGCTTCTTCTCACCGGTCATGATCTTGCCGTCGGCGAACTGGCGGCGGACCTCTTGCACCACGACACCGGCCGTGCGACCCACCGCGCGGATGGCGAGCGCCGAGAAGAGGAACGCCACCGAACCACCGATCAACAGACCGATGAACTGCTTGGGCTCGGCGACGTTGATCTGCACGACGTCGAACACCGACGCGCCGGCGTCGACAAGTTTCTTGAAGCCCTCGTCTTCGTTGCCGATCGTCTCGATGAAACTCGCGAACAGCGCGACCGCGGCGATCACGGCCGAGCCGATCGCGAAGCCCTTGGTGACCGCCTTCGTGGTGTTGCCGACGGCGTCGAGGCTCACCATGATGCGCTCGGGCTCGCCGTGGAACTCGCCCGACATCTCGGCGATGCCCGCGGCGTTGTCGGCCACCGGACCGAAGGTGTCCTCGGACACGACGACACCCGTCGTGGCGAGCATGCCCATGCCGGTGAGGGCGACCAAGTACAGCGAGAACTGCACGTTGCCGCCACCGAGCCCGATCGCCGCGCCGAGAGCGAGCGCGATCGCGACGATGGCCCACACCGAGCTCTCGAGCCCGGCACTGATACCGCTGAGCGTCGCCGTCGCGGGGCCGCCGGTGGCGGCCGAGTCGGCGATCTCCTGCACGGGCGAGTTCTCGGTGCTCGTGAAGTACTCGGTGATGCGCGACGCGACCTGGGCGAGGATCAGGCCGATGACCACGGCCCCGGCCATGCGCCAGCCAACGTTGCCGAGTTCGCCGTCGGGGTTGCCGACATAGGCGAGCGCGACCACGACCGTGGCGACCACGGTGAGCACGCCCGCGGTCGCGAAGCCGCGGTTGATCGGCGCCATCGCGGACTTGTCCTTGTCGGTCGCGCGCACCATGAACACGCCCACGATCGACGCGAGCACACCGAGAGCGCGGGCCGCGAGGGGGAACAACGCACCCGCGGCCCATATGGCGGGAGTGTCGGGGAAGATCTCGCGGAACGCAGGGACGCCGAGGATGATCGACGCCACCAGCGTGACCTCGTAGCTCTCGAACAGGTCCGACGCCATCCCGGCGCAGTCGCCCACGTTGTCACCGACGTTGTCGGCGATGGTCGCGGGGTTGCGGGGGTCGTCCTCGGGGATCCCTGCTTCGACCTTGCCGACGAGGTCGGCGCCGACATCGGCGGCCTTGGTGAAGATGCCGCCACCGACTCGCAGGAACAGCGCAAGCAGTGAACCACCGAAGCCGAAGCCGACGAGGATCGCAGAACTCGTGTTCTGGAAGATCATCATGATCAGCGACGCGCCGAACAGACCGAGCCCGACGGTGAACATGCCGGCGACACCACCGGTACGGAAGGCCACCTGGAGCGCCTTGGGCATGGACCCCGTCTTGGCCGCGGCCGCGGTCCGCACGTTGCCCCGCACCGCGAGGCTCATGCCGATGAAGCCGGTGAGGCCCGACATCGCACAGCCACCGACGAAGGCGAGTGTGCGGTAGATGCCCGACTCGGCGAACGACAGCGCCTCGCTGCCGTCACCCTTCTTGATCGCGGTCGACGTGATGAACACGACGACGACGAGCGGGATCAGGATGAAGCCGATCGTGCGGAACTGGCGCTTCAGGTAGGCCATGGCGCCTTCCTGGATCGCCGCCGCGATCTCCTTCATCTTCGGTGTTCCCTCGTCGTGGGCGAGCACACCCTTCATCAGCGCGAAACCGACGGCGATCGCGAGCAGCGCGGTGATCGCCGAGCCGATGAGGATGAACCACTCACCTCCTGCGAGCGTGAACTCCTGGTACCCGCCTTCGGCGGCCAGCAGGTTGGTCATGGGTTGGGTATCCCTTGTTCAGGCGCGTGGGTCAGCACGCGCTTGGACGGTTGGAGGGGGAAGGTCGACGGGGTGGATCTCACGCCGTCTTCCTGACGTACACCTGGTTCGCAACGGTGCTCCCCAGGGTGCGTTCCTTGCCCGCGACCCGCAGCACGAGCGGGCCGTCGAACGGATGCTTCTCCTTGACCTCGACGGTGACGCCGGGACGCAGCCCGAGCGTGTCGAGGAACTCGATGATCTGCGGGTCGGTGCTACCCGGGACGGCGACGACCGCGAAGTCACCCGGTTCGAGCGCGTACAACGGCGGCATCGCCGGGATGTCGCCGGTCGCCTTGGCCGGGATCGGGAAGCCGTGCGGGCAACTCTCCGGCCGGTGCAGCGCCAGGTAGATGCGGTCCTCGACTTCTTGGGGCAGGTCGTGTTCGAAGGCGGTCGCGAGGCGGTCGGCTTCGTTCCACGCGTAGCCGAGCATGTCGGCAAGGAAGCGCTCGACGATGCGGTGCCGGCGGATCGCCGCGACCGCGGCGTGGCGGCCATCCTCGGTGAGCGCGATCCCGCGGTAGGGCACGTGGTCGACCAGACCGCGGTCGGCGAGGCGCTTCACGGTGGCCGTGACGGTCGCCGGCGCGACACCCATGCGGTCGGCGACGTCGCCGGTGTGGGCTTCGGCGCCCTCGGGCCCGGCATCTCCCGCCGCGGCGTCGACGATGCGATAGATCGCCTTCAGCGCCTCGCGCTCGGTCTTGGTGAGGGTGTCGAGTACCAGTTCGATGCCGTACAACCTAGTTTTCAGAGAACCGAAACTTCAAATTCGCCGTCCCGACAATCGCGACATCTCGGGCTCGACATCTCACATCCCCCGTTGTCCCACAACGGTGCGGCTGTCCCACGGATCTGCGGCATGCCGCAGATCCCGGGGACAGCCGCGGACTCGTGGGACAACGCTCGCGTCACGTGGACGCGATCAGGCGTCGAGGTGGTACGGGACCGACGTGACGACCGTGTGCTTGCGGAACAACAAGCGGGCCTTGAGCACCAGCGCGGTCTGGTTGTGGAGCAGTTGGCCCCACCAGCTCGATACGACGAACTCCGGCAGCACGACCGTGACGATGTCGTTCTCCCATTGGTTGTCGAGCTGATCGATGAAGCGCATCACGGGACCGGCGAGCTCGCGGTAGGGCGAGTGCACGATCTCGAGCGGGATGTCGAGCTTGCGGTCGGCCCACTGGTCGGCGATGTTGCGCTCTTCCTCCTCGTCGGACACCACCGTGACTGCGACGAGGTGATTCGGCGCGAGCGACTTTGCGTAGGCAAGCGCCTCGAGCGTGCCGCGATGAAGGTTGCCGACGAGCACGATCACGGTGTGGTTCATGCGTCGCGGTCGATAGTCGGCGGCAACTCGCAGACCCTCGGCGACCTTCGTGTAGTGACCCTTCACCAACCGGAAGAACGCGATCACAATGAGCACGACGACGATCGAGATCCATGCGCCGGACCAACTGTCCGGGGTCTTGAACTTGGTGATCGCGACGACGCACAACACGACGAAAGTCGCGACCGAACCGAACGCGTTGATCGCGATGTTGCGCTTCCAACCCTGCTCACGGAGACGGCGGTGGTGCAGGACCATGCCGGCCTGGCTCAGGGTGAACGACGTGAACACGCCGACCGCATACAACGGGATCAGCGCGTTCGTGACACCGCCGAACATCACGATGAGCGCTCCGGCCGCACCAGCAAGCACGAGAACGCCGTTGGAGAACACCAGCCGATCGCCGCGATTCGCAAGCTGGCGCGGCAGGTAGCCGTCCTTGGCGATGAGAGAACTCAGGCGTGGGAAGTCGGCATATGCGGTGTTGGCCGCCAGCACCAGGATCAACGCGGTCGCGAGCTGCAACACCCAGAACAACAACGATCCCTGCCCGAATACCTGCGTGCCGAGTTGTGCGTTCACCGTGATCTCGTGACTCGGGAACGGATGGAGGCGCGATGCGAGCAACGAGATCCCGAAGAACAACGATCCCAGAATCAGGCCCATCGCCATCAGGGTCGTCGCGGCGTTCCGGCTCTCGGGTCGTCGAAACGCTGGAACGCCATTGGAGATCGCCTCGACGCCGGTCAATGCGACGGCACCCGACGAGAACCCCTTCAGGACGAGGAACAGCCCGAGGTCGCCGTTGAGCAGACGTTCGATGTCCTCGGCCTGGTGCGGGATCACTCCTCCTTGCAGGTCGACCACGGGGCTGATGTCACCGAAGAACACTCGGAACAGTCCGTACACCACGAGCATCCCCAACACCGCGATGTACACGTACGTGGGCACCGCAAAAACGCGGCCGCTCTCTTTCACCCCACGAAGGTTCATGACCGTGATGAAGGCGATCAACAGCAGGCATACGAGCACGCGTTGCGATTCGAGGTCGCGGAACTGCGGAATCGAGATGATCGCAGCGACACCGGCGCTGATCGACACGGCGACCGTGAGGATGTAGTCGACGAGGAGCGACGCGCCGGCGATCATCGCCGCGCCCGACCCGAGGTTCTCGCGGCTCACGACGTAGCTGCCTCCGCCGTTGGGATAGGCGTGGATCGTCTGGCGGTACGAAGTGACGACGACGGTAAGCAGGACCGCGACCGCGATGGAGATCGGCACGAGCACATCGAGACCGAGCGACAGACTCGATCCCGCGATCGCGGTGACGAACAGAATCTCCTCGGTCGCGTAGGCGGTCGAGGAGATCGCGTCCGACGAGAACACCGCGAGCGCGATGGTCTTGTTGATCCGCTGGTGCTCTTGTTCCGAACTGGCGATCGGGCGACCCACGAGCAGCCGCTTCACGGTTTCGAGCAAGGGTGGTCCTTCGAATCGGCCGGCCGTGGTCGACACTCAGCTTGCCACGACATTCCAGCCGCGGCGGGGAGCCTGGGTCGAAGCGGCGCACGATCGGGTCGTAGCATTCCCGCGCTGATCATCAGCCTGTGGAGGTCCTAGGTGCACGTCGTCGTCGTCGGGTGTGGTCGGGTGGGCAGCGAGCTCGCCGGGCTCCTCGAACTCCAGGGCCACACCGTCGCAGTGGTCGACAAGGACGCCCGCTCGTTCCGCCGCCTCGCCGAGGACTTCGCCGGCAAGAAGGTCGTCGGTTTCGGCTTCGACCGCGATCACCTCGCCGAGGCCGACATCGAACATGCAGGCGCCTTCGCCGCGGTGACCAACGGCGACAACTCGAACATCCTGTGCGCCCGCATCGCGCGCGAGACCTACGGGATCGAGCGGGTCGTCGCCCGCATCTACGACCCGCGCCGCGCGCTCATCTACCAGCGACTGGGCATCCCAACGGTCGCGACCGTCGCGTGGACGACCGACCAGGTGTTGCGCAGGTTGTTGCCGACCGAGACGCCGCACGAATGGATCGACCCGTCGGGCAAGGTGTGCCTCGTCGAGCGGACCATCCCGCCAACCGCGGTCGGTCGCAAGCTCTCCGAGGTCGAAGAACCGGGGCGCTTCTGGCTCACCGCGGTCGGGCGTTTCGGCGAGGGTGTGATCCCCGACTTCGATGTCGTCGGCCAGGACGGCGATGTCTTGTACTTCATGTGCGCCGTGGATGCGCTCGGCGAACTGCAGGACCGGCTCGCGGTTGGAGGGGGGCACTGATGAAGGTCGCGATCGCCGGTGCGGGCAACGTCGGGCTCTTCATCGCCAACGATCTGTGCGCCAACGGTCACGAGGTCCTGGTCATCGAGCAGAGCCCCGCGGTGGTCGAGCGCGCCGAGGCGATCGACGGGGTGCGCTGGCATGTCGCCGACGCCTGCGAGGTCACATCGCTGCGCAGTTCCGACCTCGACGAGTGCGATGTCGCGGTCGCGGCGACCGGTGACGACGAAGACAACCTCGTGTTCTCCTTGCTCGCCAAGCAAGAGTTCGCGGTGCCGCGTGTGATCGCACGGGTCAACCATCCGAAGAACGAGTGGCTGTTCAACGAGAACTGGGGTGTCGACCTGGCGGTCTCCACGCCCCACCTCGTTACCGCACTCGTCGAAGAGGCCGTGTCCGTCGGGCGCCTGGTGCGGCTGTTGTCGTTCGAGGGCGGCAACGCGCGCCTCGTCGAGGTGACCCTCGCCGACGATTCGCCGGTCATCGACCAGGCGATCAAGGACATCGACATCCCCCGCGACGCGACGTTCGTCGCGGTCGTCCGGGGCGAACATGTCGTGATGCCGCGTGGCGACACGATGTTTCAGGTCGGTGACGAAGTGCTCGCGATGGTCACCCCCGAGTCCGAGGAAGACGTACGGCGGATCCTCACCGGCGCCTGAAGGTTCGCGCGGGCGCCGGCGGTCTCGGCGCTCAACGCAGTTGGTAGATCGGGTTGTACATGAGTTGGCGCGGACCGTCGGCGACGACCATGCCTTCGATCACGAGCCGCCGTCCGTTCGTCACGCCACCGACGCGGCGACGCCCGAGGAACACTGCCGTCACCGAACCCGATCCGTCGTTCAGCGTTGCCTCGACCGCCGCGGCACCGGCGCGTGGGACGATTCGCACCGACCTGATCTCGCCCGCAACGCGCACGCGAGTCCGGGCCTCGATCCCTGCAATCGGGTCGACGCCGCACGAGCGCGTGAACTCCTCGAGCTTCTCCCGATCGATCTCCTCGATCGGCCGGGCGATCTTCTGCACGAACCGGCGCAGTGCCACGGGTCCTCCTCGTGAACCGGGCGACGTTCCGCCCGACACCGTAACCGTCACGCTCGGATGGCATCCTGGTCGGTGATGATCCTTCGTACCCCCTTGTCGTGGCGCGGGCGAACGCGACGCCGCGGCGCTCCGACGAGCCGCTCTCGCTCGATGCTCGCCGTCTTGCCGGTGATCGCCGCCGTCGCGTCGGTCGGCGCGCTCGGCTGCAGCTCGGATGACTCGGGTGAGACCAGGCCGACCACGTCGAGCACCGGCCCCGGCGAGACCACGACGACGGCACCTCCTGTAATCGACGCGACGCTCCGTCTCGGGAAGACCTCGGTCGTCGGGATCGGTGTTCCCGCTCGAACACCTCCGGAGATCAAGCGCGCGGTGAGCCGCGCCGTGGTCGCGACGCTCGACGCCTATGTCGACGCGGCGTTCCTCGCGCCCCTGCGCGGCGAGAAGATCGTGCTCGACGACCTTGTCGGGCCGCGCGCTGCGGCGCGCCTCGCTCGCCGGCAGCACGACCGCGGGGTCATGACCAACGACGGCCTGCCCGAGGTGCGCGGCGCGACGGTTCGGCTCGCGCCGACCAATCTCACCGCCCTCAGCGAGGGCTTCGCGGGACTGAGTTTGGTGAGCGGCACGCTCGATCTCGAGACCGACCTCACCACGATCGATGGCGACCTGTCCGTCCATCACTTCGGCGAGATCGTGCTCGCGCGCGACGGCGAGGAATGGCGCGTGATCGGCTACGAGATGATCGTCGTGCGCGACGACGGGACCGCGGTCACGACGACGACCGCGACGGCGGCACCCTGATGGCGGGCGTGACGCTCGATCACCGGCGGCCCGGGATGCGCGTGCGGCGGTGGATGCGCCGGACGGTGATCGCGGCGAGCGCGTTGGCACTCGCGTGTGGTGGGCTGGTCGCCTCGTGGCTCGCGGGCGTGCACCTCCCGCTGGTGAGCGGGCGCACCTACGTCGAGATCACCAAGCTCGATCGCGCCGGTTACTCGGGGCAGGCAGACGGCGCGGTGTTCATCGCCTTGATCGGGAGCGACTACCGGCCGGGGGTCGGCGGCGAACGCGGCGACGCGATCCATGTGCTCGCCCTTAACCCCGACCTCGGTCAGGGGACGATCCTCAACTTCCCGCGCGACACGTGCGTGCCGGTACCCGGGCGCGGCACGACTCGTATCAACACCGCGCACTCCGAAGGTGGCCCGCGCCTGACCGGCGAAGTGCTCGCGAGCGTCACCGGCGCGCCCATCGAGTATGCGGTGTCGGTCGACTTCGCCGGGTTCATCGGGATCGTCGACGGTGTCGGCGGGGTCGAGATGAACAACCCGATTCCGATGTCGGATGGTGCGTACTCGGGCGCGAACTTCCCGACCGGACCGCTGCACTTGAACGGCGGCGAAGCACTCGCCTACGCGCGTGACCGTCACGACTTCGGTGTCGGCGACATCCAGCGGACGTGGAACCAGGGCTTCCTCATCACCTCGGCATTGCGCGAACTGCGCCGCGACTTCGAGAGCCCGTCGGCGCGCTTTCGCCTGCTCGCGCTGCTGGCTCGCCACGCCAAGATCTCGGGCGCCGGTCTCTCTGACCTCTACCGCCTCGGTCAGGCCGCGTATGAGGTGCGGCCCTCCGACATCAAGAACCTTTCGGTCCCGACCACGGGCGGCGGTTGCCTGACGCTCGGGAGCGAGGCGCTCGGGGTCTTTGCCGACTTCGCCGACGACGGGGTGTTGCAAACCCATGCCGGCGGCGCCCCCGACAACCCCACCGGCCGCTAGGTGGCTCTACGGTGGGGGGATGGTCGGAGCGGGGGCGCAGGGGTGTGACGCGGCTGCGACCTTGGATGCGATCGCGGCGTCGCCGCGTGGTCTGGAGTGCGTCCGTCACCTGACCACGATCGAGGCGCGCGCCGCCCGTTTCGACGCGCTCAAGGAACCGCTCCATCCCGGTGTCGAGGAGCGGCTGCGCGCCAAGGGCATCGGCCGGTTGTTCACGCACCAGGTGGCCGCGATCGACCGGCTGCTGGCTCGCGAGTCGGTGGTCGTCGCGACCGGCACCGCGTCGGGCAAGTCGCTGTGCTATCAGATCCCGATCGCGCAGGCCGCGCTCTCCGGCGAACCGGCGACCGCGCTCATGCTCTTCCCCACCAAGGCACTCGCCCAGGACCAGTTGCGATCGCTCCGCAGCTGGCTGATCCCCGGCATGAAGGCCGTCACCTATGACGGCGACACGGCCGACCCCGACCGTGCCTGGGCGCGCAAGCACGCAACCGTCGTGCTCACGAATCCCGAGATGCTTCACGTGGGCATCCTGCCGTCGCACCAACGGTGGGCGACGTTCTTGATGCGGCTCCAACTCGTCGTGGTCGACGAGCTTCACGCGTTCCGCGGCATCTTCGGTAGTCACGTCGCGCACTTGCTGCGACGACTGCGCAGGGTCTGCGCGCACTACGGCAGCGACCCCGTGTTCTGTTTCTCGAGCGCGACGATCGGTAATCCCGGCGCGCTCGCGAGCACGCTCTGCGGTCTCGATGTCGTCACGATCGACGATGACGGCGCTCCGCGATCCGAACGGCGCCTCGCACTGTGGGAACGTCCGCTCGTCGACGGCACGTCGGGGCCACGTCCGTCGGCGAACCTCGCCTGTGCGGAGTTGCTCCGCGAGTTCGTCGGCGCCGGGCACCAGACGCTCGCGTTCACCCGGAGCCGCAAAGGCGCGGAGCTCGTCGCGCAGTACGCGCGCCGTGCCCTCACCGAAGGCGGCCGGCCCGAGCTCGCCGATCGTGTCGCGCCCTACCGCGCTGGCTATCTGCCGGCCGAGCGTCGGGCACTGGAGCAGCGCCTTGCGCAACGCCAGCTGCTCGGGGTCGCCGCGACGAACGCTCTCGAACTCGGGATCGACATCAACGGGCTCGATGCGGTGGTGCTGAACGGCTTTCCGGGCACGCTCGCGTCGATGTGGCAACAGATGGGGCGCGCTGGACGCTCGGGGAGTCCCGCTGCGGCCGTGCTCGTGGCGGGCGACGACCAACTCGACGAGTGGTACCTCCGTCACCCGGACGAACTCGTCGATCGACCGCACGAACATGTGGTGGTCAACCCCGGCAATCCCTTCGTGGCGCGCGCCCAACTCGCGTGCGCGACCCACGAACTTCCGCTGACCGCCGACGACGACACCTATTTCGGCGAGGTGCTCGACGAGGTTGTCGCCGCGCTCGTACGCGACGACCTCGCCAAACCGCGCGGCGCCAAGCTGTACTGGGCCGGCCCTGAGCCTCCTGCACCGCGGGTGGGGCTGCGAACCGGCACGAACGAGGAGTATCGCCTCATCGATCTCGACCGCGGCGAGGTCGTCGGCACTGTCGATGCCGCGCGCGTGCACTCGGTCGCGCACGACGGCGCGATCTACCTGCACCTGGGGCGGCAGTACCGCGTCGAGCGCCTCGTCGAACGCGACCGCACCGCCCTCGTGAGCCCGGCCGACGACCTCGACGAGTACACGCAGGCGCGCAGCGACATCGACATCACGATCAGCGCCACCGACCACCACGCGACGGTCGGCGCCGGTGTCGCGAACCTCGGCAGCGTCGAGGTGACCTCACAGGTCACCGGCTACCAACGCAAGCGCATCTCGAACGGCCGCGTGATCGAGACCGTCGACCTCGACCTGGCACCGCGCACGCTGCCGACGCGAGCCTGCTGGTACACCGTGCCGTTCGACGCGCTCGTCGAAGCGGGGTTGGAACCCGTGCAAGTGCTCGGGACCGTCCACGCCGCCGAGCACGGTCTCATCGGATTGCTCCCGCTGTTCACGATCTGCGACCGCTGGGACGTCGGAGGCGTGTCGATGGCGGCTCACCCCCAGACCGGCGAGCCGACGATCTTCATCTACGACGGGTACCCGGGCGGCGCCGGCATCGCCGAACTCGCCTTCGACGCGCGTGACCGTCACGTGCGCGCGACGCGCGATCTCGTGGGCGCCTGCCGATGCGACGACGGCTGCCCGTCGTGCGTGCAGTCACCGAAGTGCGGCAACTGGAACGAATACCTCGATAAGGCCGGCGCGACCGCGCTCCTATCGCTCCTCGCCGAACCGAAGATGCGTCGATAGGTATCGGTATCCGATACCTATCGACGCACCCGGGTGTTCATGGGCTGTCGTCGACCTCGGCGCGTGCCCTCGCCTCGACGTCCGAGAAGCCAGGGATCGGTACGGTGAACGCGAAGCGCACCACGACCTCGGCGGAGGTGCCGTCGCACGCGCAGACGACTAGCACCGCGCCGTTGTCGGCCGCGGTGGCCTCGGCAGCGGCGCGCGCTCGGGCCGAGTCGTATCCGAGCGCAAGCTGATCGGCCGCGGCGAGCGCCGCCGCGTCGGCCGCGTTCGCCGCCCGCGTCCGCAGCACCGTTGCGAGACCGATCCGAGCGACACCGAACAGCAACGCCGCGCTGATCATCACGAGAGCGATCGCGATCACCGTCACCGATCCTCGTTCGCAATCGCGCGTCATGTCCGCTCGGCTCGCATCGTCGTGTGGTCGGTGATGTCGACATCGGGGAACAGCACACCGACGATCGGCAGATCGGTCTTCGACCGAAACCGCACGGTCGCAGTGACCGGATCGCCAATCCCTCCGCTGCCACCACGCGTAATCGTCACGTCGCCATCACCGAGCAAGTGGCGCACCGCGTCGCGAGCCTGGCTTCCGTCGGGATCGACGGCTGCCGCCCGTGCCGCCTCGCGACTGGCGTGGGCGACCCGCACGAAGTCGCGGGCGACGAGTGCCGTCTGCACGATCGCGAGCAAGAGCAGCGCGATGAATGGGATCACCAATGCGAACTCCACGGTTGTCTGGCCGCGCTCGCACCGTGCGGTGCCTGACCGCCGCTCCACCGCGTCGCGCCGACGACCGGTGAGGCGGTGGGCGCGCCGCGTGGCGCGCCCACCGTGACCTCGTCGCATCAGACGACCTTCGACAAAACCTTGCCGATGATGACGTTGAACAGCTTGCCAATCGAGTTGGACTTCACCGCCCAACCGAGGAGCAAGGACGCGACGCCGACCGCGCCCAGGATCACGAGCGCGTACTCGGCGGTCGACTGACCACGCTCGTCGTTGCGAACACGGGCCAGGGCCCGCAGGTACAAACCGATGAGGAACGGGAACATCGAATGACACCTCCGTGTCGGGGGACGACCGCGGCAGTGGGCCACGATCGGATGGATGGGAGGGCGGCGTCAGCCGCCGCGTAGTCCGGAGACGACCGCGGGGACGACCGTGATCAGGCCGAACGCGGGGAGCACCAGGAACACCAGCGGGAACAGCAACTTCACGGGCACCGTGCGCGCGTCGGCCTCGGCACGGCGGCGCAACCCTGCCCGCACCTCGACACCGAGTCGATCGAGCACGGGGCCGACCGGCGTGCCGAGCTCGGCCGCGTCGGCCAACGCCCGCCCGAGCGCACCGAGTTCGGTCCCCGCACCGCCGAGCCGGGCGACGGCGGTCGCGAACGATGCGCCAATCGCGACCGAGTCGATCACCCGGGCGAACTCGGCCGCGATGTCACCCGGTGCGAAACGCGCCACGACCGCGACCGCCGCCGCCGGTGGGTATCCGGCGCTGACCGCGACGCCGAGCAGGTCGATCGCGACGGGAACCTGGGCGGTGAGCACCCGGTTGCGACGACGCACATCGATCCGGTGTCGGATGTCGCGCGCCACTCGTACGACGACGTCGACGACGGGGACGCGGCGTGACGACCTCGATGCCCACGAGCGAGTGCGATTGCCCCCCGACTCGCGGCGGAGCGTCCGTACTCGTTCGTGCGCCACGACGGCAGGCGCGCGTGTGAGGACGGCCATGCCGACGACGGTGCCCCATCCGAGCGCGATCCACATCACCACGCCGGCGCCGGATCGCGAACAATGCGTCGCATCCACATCACCGCGGCAAGGTCGAGCGCGATGCCGACACCGGCACACCAGCGGCCGACGCTGGTCGCGACGAGCGCACCGGCGGCGTCGCGATCGACCGCGGCCATCAGGACGAGATAGCCGAGCGGAGCGATCGCGACGACGATCGCCGACGCGCGGGCTTGCGCGCTTTGCGCCCTGAGTTCGCCGGTGATGGCCTGCCGGTCGGCCACCGAGACGGCAAGGCCTTCGAGCGCGCTCGCCGAGCCGCCGCCGAGGTCGGCGGCGAGCACGAGCGCACCCGCGAACGCACGGCTGCCGGGGATCGGCCGATCGTCGACCCAGCGCGCGAGCGCGCTCGGGAGCGAGTCGCCGAGGTTGACGCGGGTGACGACGCGGCGGAAGTCGCCGGCGAGCGGTGACGACTGCGCGGCGATGCGTTCGAGCGCCGAGCGCACCGTTCCGCCGCCCCGAAGGTCGGCGGCGATGAGCCGGATCGTCTCGGGCAGCGCCGCCTCGACCCGCCGATCGACACGGCGGCGAAGCACGCGCGCGAGCACGAGCGGTGCAACGATCGCGCCACCGGCGACGACGGGCAACAAGGGTGGCGCGCTGATGCCCGCGAGCACGAGGGCGGCGAGCGTGAACGTGGCCCAACCCTGGACGATCGGCTCGGGGTCGACGCGGGTCCCGGTGCGTTGGAGGGCGGCCGCGACGGGGGCTCGCACCGCGGTCGGCAGGCGGCGCGGCGAACGTCGGAGTTCGCGCAGCCGCGTTCTGACCGCCGCGGTGCGAGCACCACGCGCAGCGACCACGGCGGCAGCACCCGACGTAAGCGCGATCGCCACTCGGATCATCGCGCCGACCCAGCTCGCCGCGAATGCGGGTGCGGAGCGACTGCGCGGGGGGCGTCGCCGGCGTCGCGTGCCGGTGAGAGGTCACCGAGCAGATCGCGAGTCGCGAGCGGCGCGCGCGGGTCGCCTGCGCCCGAGCGGGGAACGACTTCGGCGAACGCCTCGACCTGTCGCCGACCGGCTGGGTCGCGTGCGACGAACACCACGGCGTCGATGGCGGCAGCGATCTGCGCGCGCACGGCTTCGACGGGGAGTGGTACGCCGGCCATGAGCGCCAGCGTCTCGAGCCGTGTGAGCGCCGCGTCGGTGCCGTTGGCGTGCACCGTGCACAACGAACCGTCGTGTCCGGTGTTGAGGGCTTGCAGCATGTCGAGGGCTTCGCCGCCGCGCACCTCGCCGACGATGATGCGATCGGGACGCATCCGCAGCGCGGCCTTGACGAGGTCACGCAGGCTGACACCGCCCGCACCCTCGGCGTTGGGAGGACGTGCCTCGAGGCGGACGAGATGCCGGTTCCCGAGGTCGATTTCGGCCGTCTCTTCGATGGTGACGACGCGCTGATCGGGCGGGATGGCGCGAGCGGCCGCGTTGAGCAGTGTCGTCTTCCCCGCACTCGTCCCGCCGGCGACGAGCAGATTCCAGCCCGACGCGACCGCCGATTCGACGAGCGACGCGCTGGCGAGGTCGAGTCCGAAGTCGGCAAGTGTGAGCTCACGCCGAACGAAGCGACGGATGGTGACGCAAGGACCGTCGGGCGCGAGTGGCGGGAGCACCGCGTGCAAGCGACTGCCGTCGGGGAGGCGAGCGTCGACGATGGGTGACGCTCGATCGAGACGGAGCCCGAGCGGCGCGATGACGCGGTCGGCAACCCGCACAATCTGATGGTGGTCGAGATCGAGGTCGAGACGTTCGAGCGTGCCGTTGCGCTCGACGTACGCGACACCCGGGCGGTTGAGCATGATCTCGGTCACGGTCGGGTCGGCGAACACCGCCTCGAGCGGTCCGAAACCATCGACATCGAGCACGAGTTCGTCCGCAAGTTGGTTGGCGCGGGCAGCCGGGAGCAGCGGCGCGGTCTCGGCGAGTTGGCGATCGATCCAGTCGCGCAGCGCAGACCGATCGTCGAGCGGGACCTGATCGACCTCGGCAAGCAGCCGCGACCGGATCCGGTCCTTGAGCGCGAGGTCGGAGTTCACGCGGCACTCCGGCCGACGGCGAGTTGTTCGATGAGGGCCGTGACAGGACGGGCGAGTGATTCGTGGACGCGGAACGCGAGCATGCCGCCGTCGACCGACCGCGCCACGGCGGGGCACGGCTCGAAGCTCGCGAGCAACGGGAGCCCGAGGATGGGTCGCAGGTCGCGGGCACCGAGCGCGCGGGGTTCGTCGTGCAGCACGACACCTCGGCTCAACGGGGTGAGGGGATGGCCCAACGCCCGGTGGAACGCGAGGTAGCAGGGTCGCGTGACCATGACGAGGTGATCGAGGACGCGCCCGAGCGCCACCACGGCCGCGTCCTCGGCGCGGCCGAGGTCGATGATCGTGAGTTCGTGGCGTGCCCGGAGCGCCGCGGCGAGTCGCGTCCCGGCATGCTCATCTGCGACGCGGCCTCCGGTTCCAGTGGCGACAAGCCTGATGTCCGCGGCCGCGTCGATCGCGATCCGTGCCAGTGAATCGGTGTTGCCGGTGTCGACGGCCAACCAGTCGCGCACGCCAAGCTCGGGTTCGCTCAGGCCGAACAGCTTCGCTTGGTCGCCGGCGCAGTCGACCAACATGACTCGATGCCGACGCGACGCGACGACCGCGCAAGACGCCGCGAACACACTCACGCCACAGCCGCCCTTGGGTGACCAGAAACCGATGATCATCGAAGCCTCACTTCGAAGACGAGCGCTCGACGCGCCGGGGACGAAGGGATGCGATTGCATCGAGGCCCGAGGCGGGCGGGACCGAACGGCGGCGAGAGGTGCAGCGCGTACTGCGCGTCGGTCGTACCGAAAGGGTCCGGCTCGGTTGCAGAAACTTCCGAATCGACGGACCAATGTGCGAGATCGTGAAGCTATGGCGCGACGAGCGGTGCGTCAACCCCCGAAATCATCATCGCACTGAGGGCGCGCGTCCTGCAGGTATCCGCGCAGTCACCACGCCGGCCGCGCGATCGCAGGCGACCCGATGCGCCACATCCGGCGCCTTCCGTCGCCCCGCGGCCACGCCCGCGACCGAAGACGCCACATCCGACGCCCGGCACACCCACCGCCGC
>Ga0233424_10000699_pt1 | contig 38320 bp, 39 predicted proteins | sample Watercolumn_Towu_FD_181011 | JGI IMG/M metagenome (GOLD analysis project Ga0233424, IMG submission 181011) | Freshwater microbial communities from Lake Towuti, South Sulawesi, Indonesia - Watercolumn_Towuti2014_125_MG | ecosystem: Environmental > Aquatic > Freshwater > Lake | place: Indonesia...
GCGGGCCGAGGCAGCCGGGTGCGACCTCGTCGCCTTCCCCGAACTGACGCTGTCGGGCTACCCGCCCGAAGATCTCGTCTTGAAGGCTGGTTTCGTCGCCGACAATCACGCCGCGCTCGAGAAAGTGGCGGCGCGCACCGGTCGCTGCGCCGTAGTAATCGGATTCGTCGACGTGGCCGACGACGAGGTCGTCGAGCGCGCGAGCGCGCGACCGCCGCAGTTGTTCAACGCCGCCGCGATCTGTGCCAACGGTGCGGTCGTCGGCGTGTACCACAAGCAACTCCTGCCCAACTACGCGGTGTTCGACGAGGTGCGATACTTCGCCGCCGGCCACGACGACGTGACGCTCTACGACGTGGCGGGCGTGGCGGTGTCGCTCAGCATCTGCGAAGACGTCTGGGTGGCCGACGGCCCGGTCGCCCGCCAGCGCGCCGCGGGCGCGCAACTGTGCGTCAACGTGAACGGCTCGCCGTTCGACCGCGACAAGAGCCAGCAGCGAGAAGCTACTGTCGTCGCCCGCGCGCGCGAGACGGGCATGCCGGTTGCCTACGTGAATCAAGTGTGCGGACAAGACGAACTCGTCTTTGACGGCGGGTCGCTCGTCGTCGACTCGGCCGGCGCGGTCGTGGGCCGTGCCGCGCACTTCGAAGAAGAGCTGCTCGTCGTCGACGTGCTCGTGCCGGCGCGCACCGCGTCTGCGCGCGCGATTCCCGTGAGCACGGCCGCCGCCCGCCGCGATGCTGCACCCACGCGCATCGCCGCCGTCGGCGACTCGCACGACCGCGTGCTCGCCGCGCTCGCGCTCGGCACGCGCGACTACGTGCGCAAGAACGGTTTCACCGACGTCGTCATCGGCCTGTCGGGCGGAATCGACTCGGCATTCGTCGCAGCGATCGCCGTGGAGGCGCTTGGTGCGTCGCACGTGCACGGCGTGTCGATGCCGTCGCGTTACTCGAGCGAAGGCTCGAAGACCGACGCGGCCCTGCTCGCCGCGAACCTCGGCATCGAGATGCTCACCATCCCCATCGAACCCGCGTTCGCGGCGTACCTGTCGATGACCGGCGAGGCGTTCGCCGGCCGTGCCGCCGACCTCACGGAGGAGAATCTGCAGAGCCGCGTGCGAGGCACGACGCTCATGGCGCTTTCCAACAAGTTCGGCTGGATGGTGCTCACGACCGGCAACAAGAGCGAGCTCGCAGTCGGCTACTTCACGTTGTACGGCGACTCGGTCGGCGGCTTTGCCGTGGTGAAGGACATCTTCAAGACCGACGTGTACGCGCTCAGCCGTCGCGTCAATGAGCGCGCCGGGCGCGAGGTGATTCCCGCCGCGACGCTCACGAAAGCGCCGTCGGCAGAACTGCGCCCCGACCAGCGCGACGACCAGAGCCTGCCGCCCTACGACGTGCTCGACGCCGTGCTCGCTCTGTACGTGGAGCACGACCGCACTGCGGCAGAAATCATCGCACTCGGGCATGACGAAGCGCTCGTGCGTCGCATCGTGCGGCTCGTCGACAACAACGAATACAAGCGCCGTCAACTGCCGCCCGGCGTGCGCGTGACGGGCAAGGCGTTCGGCAAAGACCGCCGCCTGCCAATCACCAACGCTTACCGCGGCTGAACGCCTCGATCGTCAACGCGCTCAGCGCCGCGCACACTGCACCAGCGAGCGCCGCGGCGGCGATTCCTGCCGACTCATACAAGGAAGTCGCGACGAAGGTGAGCACACCGCGCCCGAAAGTGCCCGTGCCGATCACGAGACCGAAGCCCTTGCCGGGTGCCCCCGCAAAGAGACTCGTCGCGATCGGCAACATGCTCACCACTGCGTACTCGAACCCGACGATGAAGACGGCGAGCCCCACCAAACCGACGGCGAGCAGCGAGTCGAAAGCAGCGAGCACGACCGCCGAGGGAATCATGAGCAGGGCCCCGAGCGCCACGCTGCGTTCTTTTCCGATGCGATCGGTGTAGCGCGCGCTGGACACCGACGACAACAACTCACCGGCGCCGAGCGCGAAGCCGACCGCGGCGATGCGACTGGCTCCGAAGCCGAAGTCGTCGGCAAGCCAGGCTCCGAACGTGACGAAGAGGCACTGGCTTGCACCCATCAACCCGAACATCGAGAGCGGTACGAGCCATGCTCGTGCGGCGCGCGCGCCCGCAGTACGCGCGCCCAAGGTGCGCGCGCCCGCATGTGACGCATCGCCACTCGCGGCAACATCTTTCGTCGTCGTGCCGCCGTGTGCCGTGCTGCCGGAGCGTCGCAAGCTCGAGTCGAGCCAGGTCGCGCAGGCCGCGATGGCAACTGCGCCGATCACGCACGCGACTCGCCACGTCGACACGGCAGTCACGAGCCCGAGCACCGACACGCCCACCAACAGACTGAGCGCCCACGAAGTTTCGGTGATTCCGACCACGCGTCCGCGACGGTCGTAGGGCACGCGATCGGCGATCCACGCCGCCATGCCGAGATCAAAGCACGACTTCAACAAGTTGAGCAGCGTGAGCCCGACGCACAGCACCACGAGATTCGGCGCGATCGCCATCAGCAGGATTCCGGCGAACGACCCGCCGAGCCCGACTGCCATCGCCGTGCGACGCGAGACTCGGTCGACGAACGTGCCGAGCAGTGGTGCCAAGAATCCGGCGAGTTCAGAAATGCTGATCACGAGCCCGATGCGGGCTATGGAGACATCGAAACCCTGCTGCGCGCCGGCGATGATCGCGATGAACGGTGGCGCGAATCGGTAGGCGGTGTTCGCCACGATGCGCGTCGCGGTGAGCGGCAGCAGGTTCTCGCGCACCGCACGGTCGTACGACTCGTCGAGCAGCCGAGACAGCACGCCGACCGACGCTAGACGCTGCGACTAGACCGCGTCGTTCGTGACTGGCCGCGACTTCGCGACGAGCGCGATGAAATCACCGGCCACGAGTCGAGAGTCGGCGTCGAGACCGAACGAGCATCCCTCGAGGTTGTGCAACCTGCGGTCGTGCACATTGAGACGCCGACGCACCGTGCGGATCACGCCGCTGTGGCTGACGACGAGCACCCGCGCGCGACTCTGTGCCAACTCGTGCAGCGCGGTGGTCGCGCGCGCGAACACTTCGTCGGGCGGCTCGAAATCGGGCGGGGTGCGACGGTCGCGCAGATAGTTCGGCCACGCCTGCTCGATCTCGTGCTGGCGCAAGCCTTCCCACGGCCCGACGTCGGTCTCGACGAGCCGATCATCGACCTGCGGCGCGGCGAGTCCGAGGTGCTCGGCGATGATCACGGCCGTGTCGTGCGCGCGGCGCAACGAACTCGACACGACTCGCTCGAATGCAAATGCGCCGCGGCTGATGTGCTCTGCTGCGGCTCGTGCCTGTGCCCGACCCGACTCGGTCAACTTCGTGTCGGCGCGGCCCTGCCACTTGCCGAGCACGTTCCACTCCGACTCGCCGTGGCGCACCACGACGAGTGCCGCATCACTATTCGCGGTCGACGATTTCGTGTCGTGCCTGCTGCTCGCGGTCGTTTGCGTCGTGTCACGTTCGGTCTTCGCGGCTGGTCTCGTCATGATGTGCCCGTCGCAGGGTAGTGGCTTGGGTAACCTGACCTCGTGGCGCGACTCCTGCTCTTTGCTTCGGCGCGCGAAGCAGCCGGCCGTTCACGTGACACGATCGACGGTGCCACCGTCGCCGACGTGCTCGCTGCCGCCACGCAGCAGTTCGGTCCGCGGTTCGAGACCGTGCTCGCGTCGTGCACCGTGTGGTTGAACGGCGAGGAGTGCGAACCCGACGCGCCGGTGGTCGACTCCGACGAAGTGGCGGTCTTGCCCCCAGTGTCGGGTGGATCTGGCGACCTCGCGGCGATGTCGTTGGCCGACGTGCGTGCTCGGCGCACCGAACTGCAGAAAGAAGAAGATGCCGTGTCGTTCGTGCGCCGTGTCGCGCAGGGCCGCCTCGACATGGCACGCGACGAAGAGCGACGCCGCACGACTGGCGCCGCCCACGATCGCGACGTCACCGACGGCATCACCCGCGTGTTCGCCGCCGAGCGCGGCGGTGGATCGAATCGTCCTCCCCGTGACACCGAACCCGAGATCACGCATCCGCTCTTCGTCGAACTCGAGTCGTTGTGCGAGTCAGTCGGCTTCGGCGGTCTGCGCGAGCTCGACCTGGGCGAACTCGCGACGTGCTGCGCGCGACTCGCCGACTTCGAGTCGCGCGCCTCCGCGCGTCGCAAAGACTTGTTCGCCGAGATCGACGCGTTGTCGGGCGAACTCGTGCGCCGATATCGCGAGTCGTCGGCGAACGTCGACGTGCTGCTCGACGAAAACCGCTAGCGCATGAACAGCCGCAAGCGCCCGGATCTCGGCGCCTTCATCCGCCAGCAGCGCGAGATCGCGCAACAGTCGATTCGCGACCTCGCCAAACGCGCCGGGGTGTCGAATCCGTACCTCTCGCAGATCGAACGCGGTCTTCGCAAACCGTCGGCGGAAATCCTCCAACAGATCGCGCGGGCGCTCGAGATTTCGGCCGAGACGTTGTACGAACGCGCCGGCATGCTCGACCCCAAAGAGTCGCAAGGCAACGCGGTGATCGACGCCGTCGCCAAAGACCCGCACCTCAACGACGAGCAGAAGCAGGCGATGCTCGCCATTTATCGCAGCTTCGTGGCAGAAGACCCAGTCGGCTGAACGACCGCTGAACCACTGCTGAACCACTGCTGCCCGTCCGGCAGAACATCCGTTGAACGTCCGGCTGGTCGCAGCCGACCCTCTTCCAGATAGGTTCAGTTTCCCATGGCTGCCACTCCCGCTCAGCGCGTCGCCGTGCTGTCACTGCACACGTCGCCTCTCGCCCAACCCGGCGTCGGCGACGGCGGCGGCATGAACGTCTACGTGCGCGAGCTCACGTCGTCGCTCGCGCGGCTCGGCGTCGAGTGCACGACCTACACGCGCGCGTGGAGGCCTGACCTGCCCGCCGTCGTCGATATCGAACCCAACCACCGGCTCGTGCATGTTCGCGCCGGCGACTTCGACTTGCCGAAAGAACGTCTGGTGGATGTCGTCCCCGAGTTCACCGACACGGTCGGCCACCATCTGCGCACGCACGCGCGCGCGCAGGTGATCCACGCCAACTACTGGCTGTCAGGCCTGTCGGGCCACCTGCTGAAGCACGATCTCAACCTGCCGCTCGTCACCACCTTCCACACGTTGGCGCGCGTGAAGTCGTTGCACGGCGACGCCGAGTCGCGCGAGCGCGAGGCGATCGAGTCTTCGATCATCGGATGCAGCGACGCGATCTTCGTGTCGTGCGAGGAAGAGCGCGACCAGTTCCGCCGTCTGTACGGCTCGTCGCCCGGCACGGTCGACGTCATCACGCCCGGTGTCGACCGCGCGTATTTCTCACCGGGCGGCCGCGCTGGTGCGCGCAGCGCGCTGTCGACGCACGACTTCTCGCTCGGCACCCGCCCCGTTCTTCTGTTCGTCGGCCGCATCCAGCCGCTGAAGGGCCTCGACGTGGCAGTCGAAACTCTCGCCGCGCTGCGTCGCAGCGATGCAGTGCTGCTCGTGGTCGGCGGTGCGAGCGGCACCGAGGGCGAGCGCGAACTCGCCCGTGTCACGGCCCTCGCCGAGTCGCTCGGCGTCGCCGGACGGGTGCGCTTCGTCGCCCCGCAACCGCATCACTTGCTCTCCACGTATTACCGCGCGGCAGACGTGGTGCTCGTGCCCTCGCGCAGCGAGAGTTTCGGTCTCGTCGCGCTCGAAGCCTCGGCGTGCGGAACCCCCGTTGTCGCGACTGCGGTGGGCGGGCTCTTGTCGCTCGTCGACGACGGCGTCAATGGTTTCTTGGTGCCCGCGCGCGACGGCGAGATGTTCGCCCGACGAGTCGCGCAGATTCTCGACGACGAAGCGCTCGCTACCCGGCTCGGCGATTCCGCAGTTCGGCGCGCATCGCGATATTCGTGGCAGCACGCCGCGATGCGCATGCGTCGCGTGGTGGCAGAGTTCGCCGCACGCGACCTCGTGGTCTGCACCTGACAGCGCGATGAGCGACCTCTTCGACGACGGCCGCCGCGCCGCACTCGAGCGGCGCATCGACGAATGGCTCGGCACGGTGCACACGCAGCACCCCAACGTGGTCACCGCGCAACGAGCCGAGGGCGAGGAGTCGTGCTGGATGTTGAGACTGCGCGGCGAAGCCAAAGAGTTCACCACGGTGTGGATGCGCCTCGGCCAGCGCACGCTGCGATACGAGACGTACGTGATGCCGTACCCCGAGGAGAACGCGTCGCAGTTGTTCGAGCAAGTGCTGCGCCGCAACGAGCGCCTCGTCGGAGTCCACTACGCGCTCGGGGCGGAGAACGCGGTGTTCCTCACCGGCGAACTCGTCTTGCAGGCCGTGGACGAGCGCGAACTCGACCGCATCATCGGCACGCTGTTTGCCACCGTCGAAGCCCACTTCACCGACCTGATTCGCCTCGGTTTCGCCAGCCGCTTCACGACGTCGTCGTAAGTAGCCTTCGCGTCGTGGAGCAGCGCACGCTCGTCGTCGTGGGCGGCGGCAACATGGGTGCGGCACTCGTGCAAGGGCTGCTTGCCGCGAAGCGCGATGCGTCGTCGATCGTCGTCTGCGAGACGAGTGCTGAGCGCCGCGAGGTGCTGCGCGGCATGTTTCCCCGTGTCGAAGTGCGCGACAGCATGCCGAAATGCACCGAGGCGATCGTCGCGGTGAAGCCGCCCGACGTGCCGGCTGCCTGCCAAGCGGCGTCGGCGGCCGGCGCCGTGCGCGTGGTGTCGATCGCGGCTGGCGTGCGGCTCTCCGCGCTGCAGCACGCCTGCGGCACGGGCGTGCGCGTGGTGCGCGCGATGCCCAACACGCCCGCCCTGGTCGGTCTCGCAGCGACGGCGATGTCGGCCGGCAGCGGCTGCGACGACGCCGACCGCGCATGGGCGCGCGAGTTGCTGTCTTGCGTCGGCATGGTGGTGGAAGTCGAAGAGCCGATGCTTGATGCGTTCACTGGGCTTGTCGGCTCGGGCCCCGCGTACGCGTTCTACGTGGCCGAAGCGTTGCGTGATGCAGCGATTGCAGAAGGATTCGACGCAGAGACGAGTGCTGCGCTCGTCGCGCGCGTGATGCTCGGGGCTGCCGCGCTGCTCGACCGCGAACCGTACGACGCCAAAGGCTTGCGCGAGCGAGTAACGTCACCGAACGGCACGACTGCTGCTGGCATCGCGACGCTCGACGAAGAAGGAGTGCGCGAGGCATTCGTGTCGGCGGTGCGCGCAGCAACTCAACGAAGCAAAGAACTCGGCGACGCGTAGCGCTGGCTTGTCACGATAGCAACCTCATCCGACGATTGCGAGCCGCTTGGTGACACCCCGAAAATTCCCTGTGGTCGGTGTTGCAAACGGTGATTCGAAGCGTAAGGTGGGGAAACAAGAAATCACCGGGCGGCATGCCGCTCCGGGAGTCGCGCCCGCAAGGGTCGCGCCGTATGGGTCGGTGCCGTCGGGGGGTTGGCACCGGCCCGTACGTTTTTCTGGCACAAGTTTCTGTCGCGCTCGTAGCGTGACGACATCGTGATCGCGCCGCGCTACGACATCGTCTCCTTTCTCTCTGACTACGGCTTGCGCGACGAGTTCGTCGGCATCGTGAAAGGCGTGATTGCCGACATCGCACCGCACACACGGGTGATCGACCTCACCCACGAAGTGCCGCCCTTTGACGTGCGGGCGGGTTCGCTGGCGCTCGCCAGATGTGTCTCGTATGTTCCGTCGGGCGTGGTGCTCGCGGTGGTCGACCCGGGTGTCGGCACGGCGCGCCGCGGCATCGCAGTCTCGGTGGGCGACGGCCGGGGCGTGCTGATCGGGCCCGACAACGGGCTGTTGTCGATGGGCACCGCGCTCGCCGGCGGTGCCGACGCGGCAGTGGTGCTCAACAACCCCAAGTATCAACTCGAGGCACCGGGCGCCACTTTCGCCGGACGAGATATTTTTGCCCCCGCCGCCGCGCACCTCTGCAACGGAGTCGCGCTCGGAGAACTGGGCGACGCGATCGACCCGAATCTCTTGCTGCCAGGGGTCGTTCCGCTGCCGCGCACCGAGGGCGACACCGTCGTCGCCGAGGTCACGTGGGTCGATCGATACGGCAACTGCCAGCTCAACGTCGGGCCCGACGAAGTTGCGTCGCTGGGCACGACCATCAGCGTCGAACTCACTTCGGCGACCGGCGAGCGCAGCACGCGCGCTGCTCCGGTCGTGCGCACCTTCGCGGACATCGGCGGCGGCATCGGGCTCGTCGTCGACTCGTTCGGCATGCTCGCCATCTGCGTCGATCGCGGCTCGGCCGCCGCCGAGTTGTCGATTGCACCCGGCGACGCAGTCACACTCTCTGCAGTCGTCGAGCCAAGCGGAGTCACCACGCGAGTGACGCTGCGGCCGCCCGCGAGCGGCGCCTGACCACGCGTCGCTACTCTTGTCGCCGTGCGTCCTGCCACCACCTTGGCGCTCGGCTTGCTGCTTCTTGCGATCTTCGCCGCAGGCATCGTCTCGGTGCTCATGAGTTGACACCGTGAGTCTTGCTCCGTCAAAAGTCGCCTCGATGAACCAGACCTCGAACAACCTTGCATCCATCCTCGAAGCGCACCCGGATTCCGCGACCGCGATACTGAGCCGCGGAGTCGCCACCACCTACGGCGAGCTGCGTTCGAAAGTTGCGTCGATGCGCGGGGCACTCGACGGTCTCGGTGTTGGAAGGGGAGACCGCGTCGCGCTGCTGTGCGGCAACACGCTCGAATTCGTGGTGTCGTATTTTGCGTGCCTCGGTCGCAGCATCGTGTGCGTGCCGCTCAATCCGACCGCACCCGCACCCGAGCTGCAGCATGAACTCGCCGTCGTCGGTGCGCGCGCCGTCGTCGTGGCACCGTCGGCAGTCGCGGCATGGTCGAGCGTCGATCGTGCCGCGCTGCCGAACCTCGCGCACGTGATTACGGCAACGGGCGACTTACCCGGAGCCCTGCATTTCGCCGACCTTCTCGCGCATGCTCCTGCACCAGTCGTCGATGTCGACCCCGACCATTTGGCGATCATGCTCTTCACCAGCGGCACCGCCGGCTCGCCGAAAGCCGCGATGCTGTCACACGGCAATCTGCTGGCCAACCTCGACCAACTCGCGAAGGTACGCAAACTCGACGGCACCGACGTGGTGTACGGCGTGCTGCCGCTCTTCCACATCTTCGGGCTCAACGTGGTGCTGGCGTACTCGCTGATGCGCGGCTCGACGATCGTGCTCATTGAGCGATTCGACCCGATGACCGCGGTGGAGACGATCCGCGACCGCAACGTGACGCTCATCCCCGGCGCACCGCCGTTGTGGATGGCGTTCGAACAGATGCCGAACCTCCCCAAAGACACGTTCGCCCGCGTGCGCACGGCCCTCACCGGTGCTGCCAAGATGCCCGAGCACACCACGCGCTCGCTCTACGAACGCTTCGGGCTCCTCGTCACCGAGGGCTACGGGCTCACTGAGTGCTCGCCGGTTGTCACCACCACGACCGACGTTGATCGCGAGACCGCGCTCACGAAAATCGGTTCGATCGGTCGCGTGTTGCCCGGCGTCGAGGTGCGCATCGTCGACGACAAGGGTGACGACGTGCTGCGCGGCGACTCGGGCGAGATCTGGGTGCGCGGCCCGAACGTGTTCCGCGGTTACTTCGAAGACGAACAGGCCACGGCGCGCGCGCTGACGCCCGACGGATGGCTGCGCACCGGCGACATCGCAGTGATCGACGACGACGGCTTCCTCTTTTTGGTCGATCGCGCGAAAGATCTGATCATCGTCTCGGGTTTCAACGTGTATCCGGCCGAAGTCGAAGAAGCAATGCTCGAGCATCCGGCAGTCGCGCAAGCCGCCGCAGTCGGAGTCGAGCATCCTCACACCGGCGAAGCGGTCCGCGCCTATGTGGTGTTGCGCTCCGGCGCGCAACTCGACGAAGACGCGTTGATCGACCACTGCCGTTCGCGGCTAGCGCGCTACAAGTGCCCGACCAAGGTGCTGATCGTCGAGCAATTGCCGACGGGCGCGACCGGAAAAGTGTTACGCCGCGCGCTGCGCTGAGCGCACGCTTGGCACCATGAACCCGACGAAGAGAATCACGACGCCGACCGAGAGCGTGACCGCGAAGGCCTGCTCTTCGCCGAGACGTCCCGCGAGTGAGCCGCTCGCCGACAGCACGAGCGTCGCGACTGCGACCAGCACGTTGCTCACCACGAGCCTGCTCGCACCCGATGGTGACACGCTGCCGACATCTCGCCGCACCCGGCGTTGCAGCAGTCGCGAGAGCGACCAGATGGCGAGACCGATGATGACGAGCGCGGGAACACCCGAGCCCACGGCGGCGAGCGTGCGCGGCAGTGCGCCGAAGTGATCGCGCGCCTGCGGGAAGTCGTCTCCGACGAACGATTTCTTCTCTGGTGCGACCGTCATGACCCCGACAGCAAATGCACTGAGAAGAGCGAGCACCGCTCGCAGTCGTGCGACAGTGCGCCGTCTTGCGTGGAGCGCGATCGACCCGAGCGCGAGCCACGACACGTTGAGCACGGCCCCGGTCGTGAAGAACACCCGGAAGACGCCCGATGACCAACCGGCGGAAGTCGCCCACCACAGCGCGAACGAGCCCGTGGCAAACAACACCATTGCAATCATCCACGCGCTGTGGTGGTCCAGCCGCCGGCGATGCCAACGGTCGGCGACGACCAGGGCGAATGCCGTTGCCACAAGTGCCGCAACGGCGGCCATCGAGACGGTGAGCGAGTCCACTGGAGCCCAAGGCTAGGTAGCGCGCGACGACCGACACGGCTGCGACATGGCGGCAACACGGTGGCGGCATGGCGGCGAGTGTCGTTCGACACCTGCACACGAACGGCGAGATATTCGGTGCGCGAGAGCCGTACCCTTGTAGTCATGCCATTGTCGAACCCTCCCGCATCTCCGCGCCGGCGACAAATCCCCAGCGCGGCGGTGAACCGACTTCCCGTGTATTTGCAGATCCTCACCGACTTGAAACTGACTGAGACGTTGCAGGTGTCGAGCGACCAGCTCGCCGCACTCGCCAACGTGAACGCGGCGAAAGTGCGCAAAGACCTCTCGTATCTCGGCACATACGGCACGCGCGGCGTCGGCTATGAGGTGGCATTCCTCATTTATCAGATCAAGCGCGAGCTCGGTCTGCTCACCGAATGGAAGACCATCGTGGTCGGCGCCGGCAACATCGGCGCCGCCATCACCGTGAACGGCGGATTCGCGTCGCGCGGATTCCCAGTGGTCGCGATTTTCGACGTCGACCCGCGCAAGGTCGGCACCAAAGTCGGCGAACTGGTCGTCAAGCATCTCGACGAGGTGGCGGATTTCGTGAGCACGAACGGTGTGCATATCGGAGTGCTCGCGGTGCCGTCGACCGCGGCGCAGACGGTCGCAGACGACCTGGTCGCCGCTGGCATCGGCTCGCTGCTCAACTTCGCGCCGGTGGTCTTGACCGTCGACGACTCAGTTGCGGTGCGCAACATCGACCTCGGAGTCGAACTGCAGATTCTCGGCTACCACGAGCAGATGCGCGGCCAGTCGTCATCGCACAACAAGCCCGTCTCGGTCTGACCAACCTGGCGCGCCGCGCCAAAGTGGTGGTGCCAATCGTCGTAGCCTGACGAGTGATGCGTCAGTTGTTGTCGTGGCGTACGTGGGCCGCGATCGGAGTCCTTCTCGTGCTCATCACCGCGGTGCAGCTGGCGACCGGGCGCGGTCCGCGCGGTACGACCGGCGACGCGCCGGTGCAGCCCACGCAGCGAGAGGTGGAAACCATCGCGTCGGTGATGGCAATCGATTCGAGCGAGGCATTCGCGGTGGTCGAAGGCGTCACGGTGGGTTCCGCGGTGCTCTCGCTCGACGACGGTCGCACGGTCACGATCGCGCGCGACACGCCCGGCGAAATCGACTGCGCCGACCGCACCACGCCTGCGGCGTGCGTGCTGCTCGCCGACATGCTCGGTGAGGGAGTGGTGTGGTACGCGCTCGTCAATTCCGACGGGCCGGCAGTGCGCACGCTGGCGCTGCCGACGCTCGTCGACATGGCCGATGGAGGCGACACCGGCATCCTCGACAACGGGTGGTACGTGCCGCTCGCCGACGGAGTCATTCGCACCTGCGCGGGCGAACCGCGCTCACCGACGCTGCGGTCGTTCATCGAGTCGTACTCAGACGGGGGAATCCGCACGGTGCTCGACCTCGATCGCGACGAGGTGGTGGAAGTGATCTGCGACTAGCGACGCGTCAGGCGTCGTTGAACAAGCGTGTGTGACGCGTCAGGCGTTGGGCGCCAGGCGCACGATGCGCGCGGCCATCGCATAGGCGATTTCCGCCGGGCCCTTCTCGTCGGGCCGCAACAAGTTGGCCATGATGCGCAGCACCCACTCCATCAGCGTGCGGCTCTGGATGCCGACGCGCGACAACTCGCGCATCAACGCGGGGCGACCAATCACGCGCGCAAAGAGCCGCGCGACCTTGAAATACTGCCCGTATTCCGCGTCGAGCAGGCCGGGATATTGCTGCAACGCCGAGGCGTCGCCGCTGCGCAGCGCGTCGTGCAACACGCCGGCTCCGATGCGCGCCGTCTCGTAGGCGTAGTCGATGCCTTCGCCGTTGAACGGGTTCACGCTGCCGGCGGCGTCGCCGATCACGAGATGCGTCGCACCCATCTTGGGGAACATCGAGCCGCCCATCGGAATCTTTCCGCTCGTCGCGCGGCACTCGGGCTTGGTCGGGTCGATCTCCCAGCGCTCGGCGATCATGTGCGCGTACGCATCGAGCGAGTGCGACGTGTTCACATCCTTGAACTTCTTGAACGTGGAGAGCAGTCCGACGCCGACGTTGATGGTGCCGTCGCCGACAGGGAAGATCCAGCCGTAACCCGGCATCGTGTTGCCGTCGCGGTCTTGCACGTCGAGTGCCGACTCGATCCACGGTTCGGCGTGACGCGGGCTCACCCAATACGTGCGAATCGCCGTGCCGTACGGCCATGCCTTCGTGCGCGCGGTGCCGAGCGCGCGACCGAACCTGCTGTTCGCGCCGTCGGCGATCACGACGTATTGCGATCGAATCGCGACCTGGCGCGATTCGTCGTGGTCGGTGACGATCGCGCCGCGCACGCAACCTTTCTCCATGATCGGTTCGGTCGCCTCGTGGCCCTGCAGCAACGTGGCCCCGGACTTCTCGGCATTGAACGCGACCATCGCATCAAGTTCGCGTCGGCGCACCACATAGCCGTGGCGCGGGTACGTGGGGTGCGTCGGCCACTGCAACTCGAGTTCTTTGCCGTGCGCGGTCGCGCGCAGTCCTTCGTATCGGTGGAACTGCTTCAGGCGCTCGCCGAGGCCCATGTCGCCGAGTTGTTTCACTGCGCGCGGGGTGAGGCCGTCGCCGCAGGTCTTTTCGCGCGGGAAATGTTTGCGCTCGACGACGACGGTGTCATGGCCGTGTTCGGCGAGCCAATAGCCCATCGTCGCACCCGCCGGGCCACCGCCCACGACGAGCACGTCGGTGTCGCGCACGGGCAAGTTGCCGAGTTCGGCGGCGTTCATCGGCTCTCAGCGTAAAGAGGCGTGCGCAAATCGAGATGACGCAGCCGTGTGGCGGATGGCTAGTAGCGCGTTACTTGGCGGACGGGCGCGGGTCGGTGCCGATCGCGCGCGGGGGAGTCTCGAGCATCGTGAACGTCTCGGCCAGCGTGTCGAAGTCGACGGTGCCGGCCTCGAGCGCGGCGAAGATCTCGGAATCTTCAGAGCACCACGTCGCATACTCGGCGGACCACTGCTCGCTCTTCGGATCGGCACCGCCGACGGCATACCGTTCGTGGCACACCACGCCGAGAATCTCGTAGTCGGTGAGACCGCCGCCCCACTTCTCGCCTTGGGCGGGCATCGCGTTGCCGTTGTACGACAGCGGTGCGTGCGCGCCGCCTTCGCGGTCGGGATTGCCGTACAGCGCGAGTCCTTCCGACACGTACGGTTGGCTGCCGGTGTAGACGAAATTGAGCATGTCTTCGATGTGCGGGAAGGTCTTCAGCACTTCGCCTTCGTGCAGCACGCGCCCTGCGCCGCCTTGACCGGCTGCACCGTGGCAGCTCGCGCACGCGCTGTACGCCGCCTCGCCGATCGCCATCGGTCCGCTCGCTTCGCGTTCTTGCGGCGAAACGGCGAGCAGATAGAAAAATGCCCACACCGGCAGGAGGCTGAGCGTCGCCATCGCCCAGAACGGAATCTTCTTTCGCGTCTTGGCCGCGACGACGTACGCGGGGTCGGGCTTTGGTGGCGGTGGCGGTGGCGCCTCGACGGGCAATGCCGGCGCAGCCGAGGAGGTCGCGGTCTTTGCGACTTCTTTCGACGCGCTCGGTTCGGCCGACGGCGTGCCGCCTTCGAGCACCGTGCGACGATCCTTCGATCGTTTGAGGAGATAATCGGGAACTTCCGTCACCGTGCGAACCTCGCGGTGCGTGCTTCGAGCGCCATAACCGAGCAAAGACTAATCGCCGCGGCGTCGCCTGCGTCATTTGCACGAGCGCACGACGAACGATGTACGCGGTTCGTGCAACCGTCACAGGGAATTTGCGCAGCAGAATGAGCCTGCGAAAGCCGCCAAGACTAGGCTGGCGACGGCTTCCACGCCCGTGCATGGAGCCATGAAAGGCATCTCGTTCGCATGGTCGCAGTCGACATCCTCCGATGGCCCGGCATGAATCAGGCGCTCCTCTTTTCTTTCTTTGCGACCAACGTGCTCGCCTATTTGGTGGTCGTCGTCGGCAAGCGGCGGCCCGTGGATCGTCAAGCCACCTGGGGCGAAGCGATGTTCGGTAGTGCGTACGCCTTTTTCGTCATTTTCCTTGCCTTCGGCGTCGTGCCGCACCAGTGGATCGACCATGCCGACAAAGAGCTCGGCTGGCGCAAGGACAAGTTGATTTTCGGGCCGTTCGACATCCTGAAGCCCCAGGAGTTCGGCGGGCCGTTCCCGTTCACGCTCAGTTACGAGGCGTTGCGCGACATCATCGTGCTCGTCATCCACGGCATCTACATCGGGGCATTCATCTATCTCTTCGTGTGGTGGCAGAAGCGCGGCGAAGTGAAGCCCGCTGCGCTGCCGAGCAGCACCTACGGCCGACCGCTCGTGAAGAAAGCGTGACGCGATGACCCGCACCGACGCCAACCCGCCGATGATGCCGTACACCGACGAGTACACGCTCGTCGAGGTCGACGCCGACTATCTCAACAAGGCGGTGAAGCCCAAGCAGTTCATCCACATCGACCAGAGCGAGTGCATCATGTGCGAGGGCTGCGTGGACATCTGCCCGTGGAAGTGCATCCACATGGTGAACCCAGGCGCCGTCGTCGAGTCGCAGGGCACCGAGTTGCCCGGCGCCGACCCGTCGGACCATGTGGTGTTCGTGATCGACGACGACATCTGCACGCGTTGCGCGCTGTGCGTCGACCGTTGCCCGACCGGCGTGATCGTGCTCGGCAAGGTCGGCGTCGCCCCGGCCACTGGCGACCCGCATGCGCGCACCAACAACCACGGCTACGCCTACGGCATGAGGTTCTAGGGAGGAGCAATGTCGAGCATCGTCGAAGAAACCCCGCGCCCCACGATCAAAGAGCGTCTCGCCAAGGTGGGCGAGCAGGTGCAGGGCAGCCAGGTGTGGGCGTCGATCTTCCGCCCGGGCTCGATCTTCCGCAAGGGATACACCGACTCGCCGCGCAACCGCTCGTACGTGGTGATGAACTCGGTGCTGTACCACCTGCACCCGGTGAAGGTGAAGCGACACGCCGTGAAGGTGAGCTACACGCTCTGCCTGGGCGGATTGTCGTTCTTCCTCTTCATCCTGCTCACGATCACCGGCATCTTCCTCATGTTCTTCTACCGACCGACTGCGGCCAACGCGTGGGACGACATCCAGTCGTTGCACACCTCGGTCACCTTCGGCCTCATGGTGCGCAACATGCATCGCTGGGGCGCGCACCTCATGGTGCTCTCGGTGTTCTTGCACATGGCGCGCGTGTTCTACCACGGCGCCTACAAAGCCCCGCGCGAGTTCAACTGGGTGGTGGGCGTCATCTTGCTCACGCTCACGTTGCTGCTGTCGTTCACCGGATACCTCTTGCCGTGGGACCAGTTGGCGCTGTGGGCGGTGACCGTCGGTACCAACATGATGGGATACTCGCCGCTCATCGGATCGCAGGTGCGCTTCGTCTTGCTCGGCGGCACGGAGATCGGCGCGGAAACCCTGCTGCGCTGGTACGTGCTGCACGTGCTGCTCTTCCCGTTCGTCACGGTGATCTTCCTCGCCATCCACTTCTGGCGCGTCCGCAAGGACGGCGGCATCTCCGGGCCGTTGTGAGCAAAGAACTCGTGTTGAGCAAAGGACTGGTGACACGATGACCGAAATCCCCGAACACCTCCTCAAGCGCGCGAAAGCCGCACGCGAAAAGACGGAAGCGAGCGGCGATGCTGCGGCGGCCGGCGGTGCGTCGGGCAGCGAGTCGCGCATTCCGCAAGAGTTGCTCGACCGCAGCAAGGCCGCCCGCGCGGGTGGCGTCGCGGTGAAAGACGCACCGGCAGCCCCGGTCGTCGCAGCGCCGGTCGCCGGCGGCGTGCCGGTGGGTGCGGGCCCCGGCGGCCACACGCAGCGACTGCTCACCGTGGTGAAGTCGGGATCGATTCAAGACGTGAAGGCGGTGCCCGTCGACAAGGTGCACGTGTGGCCGCACCTGCTCTCGATCGAGTTCGTCGCCGCGCTCGCGTGCACGGCTTTCACCTTCATGTTCTCGTGGTTCGTCAACGCGCCGCTCTTGCAGGCCGCCAACTTCAACCAGACACCCAACCCGTCGAAGGCGCCGTGGTACTTCATGGGCTTGCAAGAACTGCTCACCATGTTCCACCCGATGATCGCCGGCGTCACGATCCCGGGCATGGGCCTCATCTTGCTGATCTTCGCGCCGTACCTCGACCGCAACGCGTCGAACAAGCCCGAAGACCGCAAGTTCATCACCAGCCTCATGACGATCCACATGATGTTCTGGGCGGTGCTCGTGATCATCAGTTCGTTCTTCCGCGGACCCGGCTACAACTTCACGTTCCCGTGGCGTGACGGGATCTTCTTCGAGCTCTAGACCATGAATTCAACGCTCATCATCGCCGTCGCCGTCCTCGTCGTTCTCGCCGCTGTCGTCGTCGTCACCGCGGCGCGCCGTCGCGACGCAGTCGGCGTCTTGTCGCGCGAAACCCGAGCCAGAGAAAAGGCAGCACGCAAAGATGCGGCACGCGAAGTGAGCGGCAGGGAGTACGAGCGCGAGGCCGTTGCGGCCCGCAGCACCGCCCTCGCCGTGCCCCAAAGCGTCGCGGTCGCACCGTTCGTCGCGCCCGACCCCGAAGTGCTCGGCGTGTCGCGCCGTCAGTTCTTCAACCGTGCCACCGTCACGCTCATGAGCGCGGGGCTCGGCGGTTTTGGCGCCGCGGTCATCGGATTCCTCTGGAAGGGCGCCGAGGGCGGCTTCGGCTCGAAGATCAACGCCGGCAAGATCGACGACATCATCGCGAGCATCCGCTCGAACAAGGGTTTCTTGTACCTGCCTGAGGCGCGAGTGTGGCTGACGGAGTACCCGAAGGAGTCGCTGGCAAAGGCCGAGGTCGTCTACGGGGGTCAAGCCCCGGTCTTTGCCGGAATGCAGGCGGGCATCGTCGCCATATACCAGAAGTGTCCGCATCTCGGCTGCCGCGTGCCCAACTGCCCGACCTCGCAGTGGTTCGAGTGCCCTTGCCACGGTTCCCAATACAACCGCGTGGGCGAAAAGAAGGGCGGCCCCGCACCGCGCGGCATGGACCGCTTCGGTGTGTCGATCAACAACGGCAACGTCGTGATCGACACCGGCGCGGTGTACGGCGGCCCGGCCATCGGCACGAACACGACCGGCCAAGAAGCCGAAGGTCCGCACTGCGTGGGCGGCGGCAGCCACTAACACCATGACCCCAGTGCTCGCTGACGTCACCACCACGCTCGCGTGGATCGCGCTCATCGGCGCAGTAGCGGGCTGGGCCGTCTATGCCTTCTTCAACATCCGCTCGAGCCGTGCCGAGATCGGTTCGGAGATCGAACTCGCCGCCAACCGCAAGCCGTACTACGACGACGAGGTGCTCGAAGGAAAGAAGCTCGAGCGCACGCAGTTGCTCGGCCTGGCGTTCCTCGCCGTCATCAGCGTGACGCTGCCGCTGTATTGGATTCTCGAGCCGGGTCGCCAAGTCGGAGCCGAGAAGGAGTTCGTACACAAGTTCGAGTATTGGGGTGGCGGGCTCTTTGCAGCCACTGCCGACGGCGGATTCAACTGCGCAGGCTGCCACGGCGGCATGAACGGTGGCGGTGGTGTCGCGTCGTATGCCGTTACCGACCCGAAGACCGGCGAAGTGAAGTCGGTGAACTGGAAGGCTCCGGCAATCAACACCGTGTATTACCGCTACAGCGAGGAAGAAGTGCGCTTCATCCTCAACTACGGTCGTCCGTTCTCGCCGATGTCGGCGTGGGGGTTCATCGGCGGCGGACCGATGAACGAACAACAGATTCAGACGGTGCTCGACTACTTGAAGAGCATCCAGATTCCGCGCGAGGGATGCACGTCACCCGACGACGACCCGAAGTTGTGCGACGGGGGACACCTGCCGGCGGCCAAGCAGGCAGAAATTCAAGCCGAAGCCGAGCGACTCGTCGACAACGGCACGTACGCGAGCGTCGGCGAGGCGCTCTTCAACCTTGATCTTGGCGCGGGCAACTACTCGTGCGCGCGGTGCCACACGAAGGGTTGGTCGTACGGCGAACCGCAGATCACCGGCGGCGGCGCGTTCGGCCCCAACCTGACCGGCGGCTCGGCGGTGCGCCAGTTCCCCAACCAAGCCGACATGATCGCGTTCATCTCGGCGGGCAGCGAGTACGGCAAGAAGTACGGCGAGCAAGGCCAGGGTGGCGGACGCATGCCGGGCTTCGGTGCGATGCTCACGCAAGACCAGATCAAAGCGATCGTCGAATACGTCCGAGGTCTGTGACGTGAACTCGCTCGCGATGCTCGCCATCAACTGGGAACCGCAGCTGCGCGGGTACGTCGTCGTGCTCATCGCGGTCGTCGTCCTGATCGGCGGCACGTACCTCGTCGTCGGCACCAACTTGGGTGCGCGACTCGGCTTTCTCGTCATCCTCGCGGGACTCTTCGGGTGGATGGCGGCGATGGGCATCATCTGGTGGACGTACGGCATCGGCTTGAAGGGCCGCGAACCGTCGTGGAAAGCCGCCGAACCCGCCACGATCATCCGCGACGGAGAGTTGTTCCAGCAGGTGGAGATTCTCGAGCAGCCGCTCAAGCTGACCGGCACCGCGGCGCAGAACGCCGCGACCGTCGCCGACGCGCTCGAGTCCGAGGGTTGGGTGCTGCTTGAGGAGTCCGACCCGCAGCGCGGGCAGGCCGTCGCCGCGTCGGACGACCTCCTCACCAACCAAGCCGAGGAATTCGCCGCCGGCGAGTTCGTCTCGGTCGGAGTGTTCGACCGCGGCGGCGAACGCTGGCCGAAGGTGAACGACGCACTCGACTTTTTCGCCTTCTTCCACGAGCCGCGATACGCGCTGGTCGAGGTCGCCCCCGTGGTGACGCAGCGCATCGAGCCCGGCCGCGCCCCGGCGCTCCCGAAGATCGACGACACCCAAGAGCGTCGTTACGTGTACATGATTCGCGACCTCGGCAACAAGCGACAGCCGGCGATGTTCATCGCGCTCGGCTCGACGCTCGTCTTCCTCATTCTCTGCTGGCTGATGCACCGCCGCGACCTGATGCTGCGCGCCAACCTCGCCCGCGCCCGCGAGCTCGAGAAGGTCTGATCCCGCGCGGTCGGGGGTGACGATGGGCCAGTACCTGCCGATCGTCGTGCTCACAGCACTCGCCGCCGTGTTCGGCGTGCTGTCGCTCGTCGCGTCGAAACTGCTCGCGCCAAAGCGCCCGAACACCGCGAAAGACGCGCCGTACGAGTGCGGCATCGTGCCGAGCAAGGAGTCGCCCGAGCGGTTCCCCGTGTCGTTCTACATCGTCGCGATGCTCTTCATCATGTTCGACATCGAGATCATCTTCGCCTACCCGTACGCGATCGCCCGCGAGTCGCTCGGCGTGTTCGGGTTCATCGAGATGGTCGCGTTCAGCGCGGTCTTCTTCGTCGCGTTCGTCTACATGGTCGCGCGCGGCGCGCTCGAGTGGGGCCCGCTGAAGAAAGAGGTGCCGGTCGCCGACGTGGTGAGCGCAGCGACGGCTCACGACGCTCCGAGGGCAGGCGTGAAAGTGGTCGGGTTCGACGGTCGCGTCGCGCCGGCCGCGCGCGAGGCAGGCGCGGCATGAGCGCGGTACGCGAAGTGCTCGACAACGGGCTCGGCGGCATCAAGCACAACTTCCTCACCGGTCGCGTCGAAGATCTCGTCAAGTGGTCGCGTTCGCGCTCGAGCTGGGGCGCCACCTTCGGCCTCGCCTGTTGCGCGATCGAGATGATGGGCACGGGCGCCCCGCACTACGACCTCGCGCGTTTCGGCATGGAAGTGTTCCGCGCCTCGCCGCGCCAGGCCGACATCATGATCGTCGCGGGTCGCGTGAGCCAGAAGATGGCGCCGGTGCTGCGCCAGGTGTATGACCAGATGATGGAACCCAAGTGGGTCATCTCGATGGGCGTGTGCGCGTCGAGCGGGGGAATGTTCAACAACTACGCGATCGTGCAGGGCGTCGACCAGATCGTGCCCGTCGACGTGTACGCGCCGGGGTGCCCGCCGACTCCCGAGACGCTCATCCACGCGATCGAGACGCTGCACCAACTCATTGAGGACGGCGAGATCATGCGCCGTCGCGCCGAGTCGGGTGCGGGCGCCAACGTGCACATCCAAGAGATTCCTGCTGGCGTCACGACGCCGGTCGTGCTGGAACGCAGGTAACCCGCATGCCGGTCGCGCTCGAGATGCCAGGCGTGGTCACCCACGAGTCGACCGGCCAAACGGTGCTCTTCGTCGAGCCGTCGGCGTATCTCGGCGCGATCACCGCGCTCTACGGCGCGGGCTTCACGATGTGCGCCGACTTGACCGCCGTCGACTATCTCGCCCACCCTTCGCGCACGTTGCCGGCAGGCGTCGTGGCGCAGCGCTTTGAAATGGTCGTCAACTTGCTGTCGCTCTCGGCACGCGAGCGCGTGCGCGTGCGCGTGCAGGTCGCCGACGGCGAGTCGGTGGCGTCGCTCTTCGACGTGCACCCGAGCACCGAGGCGATGGAGCGCGAGGTGTTCGACATGTTCGGCATCCGCTTCGAGGGCCACCCGGACTTGACGCGCATCCTCATGCCCGAAGACTGGGACGGCCACCCGCTGCGCAAGGACTATGCGCAGGGCCGCATACCCGTGCAGTTCAAAGGCACCGCGTCATGACGACGATCGACGAGCGCGAGCCGATCGTGTCGGCGGGTGCGGCGACCAGCGAAGGCGGCCAAGAACTGCTCTCGCGCAGCGAGGTGTCGCAAAAGGCGCTGATGCGAGAGGCCGGAGCAGTGCTGCGCATGAGCGAATCGGCCGCGGCCGCACTCGAACAAGTGCAGGGCGACGTCGGCGAAGACCAGTCGATGATCATCAACATGGGTCCGCAGCACCCGAGCACCCACGGAGTGCTTCGCCTCATGCTCGAGCTGCAGGGCGAGACCGTGCTGCGTTGCAAGCCGATCATCGGATACCTGCACACCGGCATGGAGAAGACGGGCGAGTCGCTCACCTTCTTGCAGGGCGGCACGAACGTGACGCGCATGGACTACCTGTCGCCGCTCAACAACGAACTCGTCTTCTCGATGGCGACGGAGAAACTGCTCGGCATCGACGACGACATCCCCGAGCGCGCGCAATGGATGCGCATGCTGCTCTCCGAACTCAACCGCATGAGCAGCCACTTGCTGTTCATGGCGACCAACGGCATGGACCTCGGCGCGGTGTCGATGATGCTCTACGGCTGGCGCGAGCGCGAAGAAGTGCTGCGCTTCTTCCAGAAGGTCACCGGGCTGCGCATGAACCACAACTTCATCCGCCCCGGCGGCCTCGCCGCCGACCTGCCCGTCGGCTGGCGCGACGACGTGCTGCGACTGCTCGACATGCTGCCCGAGCGGCTCGCCGAATACGAGGTCTTGATGACCGGTCAGCCCATCTGGCGCGAGCGCCTGCAGGGTGTGGGCGTCATCACGCAGAGCGAAGCGATCGCGCTCGCTGCGACAGGGCCGATCCTTCGCTCGACCGGGCTCGCCTTCGACCTGCGCCGCGACATGCCGTATCTCAAGTACCGAGAAGTCGACTTCGACGTGGTGGTCGGCACGCACGGCGACGCCTACGACCGCTATGCGATCCGGCTCAACGAGATTCGTGAGTCGATGAAAATCGTGCGCCAGGTGCTCGAGCGGATGCCGAGCGGCGACTACCGCATCCAGAACAAGAAGGTCACGCCGCCGCCGCGCGGGCGTATCGACGAGTCGATGGAAGCACTCATCCACCACTTCAAGATCTTCACCGAGGGCTTCAAGGTGCCGGAGGGCGAGGTGTACGTCGCCATCGAATCGCCGCGCGGCGAGATCGGGTGCTACATCGCGAGCGACGGCTCGTCGACGCCGTACCGCATGCACGTGCGCGCGCCGAGCTTCGTGAACGTGCAGTGCCTGCCGCACATGATGCGCGGCGGGCTAGTGGCCGACGCGGTCGCCGTGATCTCGTCGATCGACCCGGTGCTGGGCGAGGTCGACCGATGAGCCGGCTCACCGACGAGCGCGTGAAGACCGCGCACGAGATCATCGGTCGCTTCCCGCGCAAGAAGTCGGCGCTCATCCCGCTGTTGCACCTCGCGCAAGAACAAGACGGCTACGTCGCGCAAGACGCGATGGTGCACATCGCCGAGCTGCTCGACCTCGCGCCCGCCGAGGTCTACGGCACCGCGAGCTTCTACGAGATGTTCAAGTTCCACCCGGTCGGCAAGTACTGCATCAACATCTGCACCAACATCTCCTGCCAGCTCGTCGGCGCGTGGAACCTGCTGCACCACGCCGAGGAGTCGCTCGGAGTCAAGCCCGGCGTCGTCACCGACGACGGACTGTTCACGATCGAAGACGTCGAGTGCATCGCCGCCTGCACCGAGGCGCCCGCTCTTCAGGTGAACTACCGCTACCGCTACAAGGTGACGCCCGAGTCGTTCGACGCGCTGATCGCCGACTTGCGAGCAGGCAAACTCGCCGGCGAAGTGCCGCCGCACGGCACGCTCGCCGTCGTGCGACAAGAGACGACCGAGCGTTGGAGCAACCGCGGAGTCGAAGCCCAAGCGAAAGTGGATGCGCGATGAGCGTTCCGACCGGCCCGCGCATCATCACCACGCGCTTCGACGTTGCCGACGGCCACACCTACGCGGGCTACGTGCGCACGGGCGGCTACGGGTCGCTGCGCAAGGCAGTCGGCTCGATGACGCCACAGCAAGTAATCGACGAAGTGAAAGCGGCAGAAATCCAAGGCCGCGGCGGCGCGGGATTCCCCGCCGGCACCAAGTGGGGCTTCTTGCCCGCCGACGTGCACCCGCGCTACCTCGTGATCAACGGCGACGAGAGCGAACCCGGCACCTACAAAGACCGACTGCTCATGGAGCGCGACCCGCACCAACTCATCGAAGGCATCGTGCTCGCGTGCTACGCGCTGAACGCGGCGCAAGCGTTTCTCTACGTGCGCGGCGAGATGGCGCTCGCCCAAGAGCGTCTCGCGGCGGCGCTCAACGACGCGTACGCGAACAACATGGTCGGCAAGAACGTCTGCGGCAGCGACTTCTCGGTCGACATCACGCTCACCTGGGGTGCGGGCGCTTACATCGTCGGCGAAGAGACCGCGCTCATCGAGAGCCTCGAGGGCGAGCGCGGGATGCCGCGACTGAAGCCGCCGTTCTTCCCGGCGGTGAAGGGCTTGTACATGCAGCCGACGATCGTGAACAACGTGGAGACGCTGGCGAACGTGCCGTGGATCGTGGGCAAGGGCGGCAGCGAGTTCAAGTCGCTCGGCGCGCCGACGTCGACGGGTATGCGCATGTTCGCGGTGAGCGGCCACGTGCGAAAGCCCGGCGTGTTCGAGGTGCCCAACGGCGTCACCACGTTCCGCATGCTGTTCGAAGCAGCCGAATACTGCGGCGGAGTCCGCGACGGCCGCAGCGTGAAGGCGTTCATTCCCGGCGGTGCGTCGGCGATGTGGTTTTTCCCCGAGCATCTCGACATGGCGCTCGACAAGCCGACCGTCGACAAAGCGGGCTCGATGCTCGGCTCGGGCGCGATCGTCGTGATGGACGACACGACCGACATCGTCGCTGCATGCTGGCGCATCGTGCGGTTTTTTGCCCGCGAGTCGTGCGGCAAGTGCACGCCGTGCCGCGAGGGCACCACTTGGCTCGAGCGCGTGTTGAAGCGCATCCTCGACGGCCACGGTCGCCGCGAAGACATCGACCTCTTGATGGAAGTCAGCGAGAGCATCAGCCCCGGCATCGCGTGGCCGCCGCGCCAGACGACCATCTGCCCGCTCGGGCCCTCGGCGGTGTCGCCGATCGCCTCGGCAGTGCGCCGCTTCCGCCACGAATTCGAGCACTACATCGACCACGGCCGACCGATTGACGGCGTCGAGTCGCCGTTTCGCAGCCACGCGGCGAGCCACGCATAGAGGACACGCCGAGCCATGACCGACACCGCCACGCCCAAGACCACGGTGAGCGTCACCATCAACGGCCGGAGCGTCGAGGCCAAGCCCGGGCAGCTGTTGATCGACGCCTGCCAAGACTCTGGGGCATTCGTGCCTCACTTCTGCTACCACCCGCGCATGTCGCCAGTCGGCATGTGCCGCCAGTGCATCGTGGAGGTGGAGGACCCGCGCGGCAAGGTGCTCGTCGTGTCGTGCGTGACGCCCGTCGCCGAGGGGCAAGTGGTGTCGACGACCTCGGGGCCCGCCAAGCGCGCGCAAGAAGGCGTGCTCGAGTTGCTGCTCGCCAACCATCCGCTCGACTGCCCGGTGTGCGACAAGGGCGGCGAATGCCCGCTGCAAGATCAGGCGTTCTCGCACGGCCCGGGCGAGAGCCGCTACGTCGAAGAAAAGCGCCACTACGAAAAGCCGATCCCGATCAGCGAGCTCGTCTACCTCGATCGTGAGCGCTGCATCTTGTGCGACCGCTGCACACGGTTCGCGAGCGAGGTCGCCGGCGACTCGTTGATTTCGTTCATCTCGCGCGGCAACAACACCCAGGTGATGACCTTCCCCGACGAGCCGTTCAGTTCGTACTTCTCGGGCAACACCGTGCAGATCTGCCCAGTCGGGGCGCTGACCGCGTCGCCGTACCGCTTCAAGGCCCGCCCGTGGGACTTGGAGCAACTCGAGAGCACTTGCACCACATGCAGCGTCGGATGTCGCACCGTGGTGCAGAGCAGCCGCGACGAAATTGTGCGCTACCAAGGTGTCGACGTCGACTCGGTCAACTGGGGATGGCTGTGCGATCGCGGGCGTTTCAACTTCGAAGCCACCAACTCAAAGAACCGCGTCGGCACGCCGCTCGTCAAGCGTGACGGTGCCTTCGTCGAGACCACGTGGGCGTCGGCGCTCGATGCCGCAGGCCGCACTCTGCGCGTCGTCATCAACGACAAGGGCCCGCAAGCAGTCGGCATCATCGGTGGCGCGCGCGGCACCAACGAAGACGCGTACGCGTGGGCCAAGCTCGCCGACGCACTCGGCATCACCTTGCGCGACGCGCAACTCGGCGACGGACTTCCCGCCGAGGTGTTCGCACTTCCGCAAGCCACCATCTCGGAGACGTGCTCGTCGCCGACCGTCATCTTGCTCGCGCCCGACCTGAAGGAAGAAATGCCGGTGTTGTACCTGCGCCTGCGCGACGCGGCAGAAAAGCGCCGCACGCGCATCGTCGAGTTCTCGCCGCGCGCGACTGGTCTGTCTGACTACGCCTGGAAGTCGGTGCGACACGACCCGGGTGACCAGCCGCGCATCGTGCGCGAATTCTTGTCGTCGCCCGAGAACGCCGCGCAACTTGCGCGCGGTGCAGTGACCGTCGTGCTCGGTCGCGGAAACCTGGCCGAAGCCCCTGAGTTCGCCCTGCTCGCCGCCGGCGCCGTCATGTCGGCCGTTCCCGCGGCACGCGTGCTGCCCGTCGTGCGTCGCGGCAACGTGCGCGGTGCCGTGACGGCGGGGCTCGCGCCGCGCACCGCGAGCGGCGACACCAACGAGATTCTCGCCGCGGCTGCCGCCGGAACAGTCGAATGCCTCGTCTTGCTCGGCGCAGACCCGCTCGTCGACGTGCCCGATGCCGATCTCGCGCGCCGGGCCTTCGCCAGCGTGAAGCACGTGATCGCCGTCGACACGTTCGTCATCGAGTCGTCGCGCCACGCCGAGACGTTCTTGCCGGCCGCCGCCTACGGCGAAAAAGTCGGCACCACGACCAACTGCGAGGGCCGCGTCAGCGACGTGGCGCAGAAAATCACTCCGGCTGGTACCGCTCGACCCGACTGGATGATCGCTGCCGAACTCGCGCTCGAACTCGGTCACGACCTCGGCTTTTCCACCTACGCAGAACTGCACGACATGATGACTGCCGACGTGGCGGCGTTCGCGCCCGCTGGTGATGCGGGTGCGGTGCGGCACGAAGGCGTCGTCGTCGCGCATCCGTCGCCCGTGCGCATCACTGCCACACCCGAGCCGGCGGCACCGCGACTCAACCATCACTTCCGCCTGCATGTCTCGCGCGTCTTGTACGACCGCGCGACCGGCACCGCCGAGAGCCAGTCGCTCGCACCGCTCGCGCGCGACTCTGCCGCGCACCTGAACCCCGCTGACGCCCAGCGACTCGGCGTGGGCGAGGGGGCCGACGTTCGCATCGCCACCAGCGGCACCGACAAGAGCGCCGCAGTGGTGTTGCCGGTCGTCATCGACGACGCGGTCGCGCGCGGCGTCGTCTTCGTGCCGTATAACCAACACGGCAGCGACATCCGCCAGTTGATCCGCCACGATCTGCCGGTGGTCGACACCGTGGTGGAGGTGGTCGCATGACTGGTGTGACGGCGTTTGCGAACGCGCTCGACGGCGCCACGCGACCGGCACTCGACCCGGCTCTGGAAGGCGACGTGCTCTGGGCTCCGTTCGCGATTGTGGCGCTGAAGGTGCTCGTCGTCTTCGTCGTCGGTCTCGTTGCGACGATGCTCATGGTCTGGTTCGAGCGCAAGGTGATTGCCGGCATGCAGAACCGCATCGGCCCCAACAAGGCCGGCCCGTACGGTCTCTTGCAGACGCTCGCCGACGGCATCAAGTTGTTCTTCAAAGAAGACTTGTTGCCGCGCCGTTCCGACCGGTTCGTCTTTGCGCTCGCACCGTTCCTCTCGTTCGTGCCGGCATTCCTCTCGTTCGCCATCATCCCGCTGGGCGGTGATTTCCGCGACGGCAACGACGGCATCGTCACCTGGTTCGGCGTCGAGACCCGCGTGCAGCTCGCCGATCCGCACATCGGCGTCTTGTTCGCGCTCGCCATCTCGTCGATCGCGGTGTACGGCATCATGCTCGCCGGCTGGTCGAGCGGGTCGAAGTATCCGCTGCTCGGCTCGGTGCGCGCCTCGGCGCAGATGGTGAGCTACGAAGCGGCACTCGGTCTCTCGCTCGCGTGCGTGCTGCTCGTCGCGGGCACGTTGTCGACGAGCGGCATCGTCGCTGCGCAGTCGACGCTCACCGACTGGCACGTCGTCGCCACCGGCGTCGTGCCGTCCATCATCTTCCTCATCGCGGCGACAGCCGAACTCAATCGTCCACCGTTCGACCTCGTCGAAGCCGAGCAAGAACTCGTCGGCGGATTCAACACCGAGTACTCGTCGATCCGCTTCGCCCTGTTCTACCTCGCCGAGTTCATGAACACCGTCACGATGTCGGCGCTCATCGTCACGCTGTTCTTCGGCGGTCCGCAACCGATCTCATTCCGCGGTTTCACGCTCGACATCCCGTTCGTGCCCAACGCGCTCGAGGGCACCATCTGGCTGCTCCTCAAGGTGCTCGTCTTCCTCTATGTCTATGTCTGGTTCCGCGCGACGCTGCCGCGCCTGCGCTACGACCAACTGATGGACCTCGGTTGGAAGGTGCTGATTCCGGCGTCGCTCGCGTGGTTCTTGCTGTTGGCCGCCCAGCGGCTCGCCCGCGACGAAGGATGGAACGTGTTCGTCACCACGACGATTGCCGTCGTGGTGCTCGGCGCCTGCTACGCGGCGATGCAGGCGGCGCTGCGCGTGAGCGGCCAGACTCGTGAGTCGCAAGGAGCACAGTTCTAGATGGGTTACCTCGGAGGATTCCTCGTCACGATGCGCCAGCACGGGCGCAAAAACCGCGTCACCACGCAGTACTCGGGCGGCCGGCTGTTCAAGCGCAAGAAGCGCCGCGCCGAGACGATGGACGAAAAAATCGAGAAGCCCGAGCGCTTGCACGGCCGCCACGTGCTCAACCGCTACGAAGACGGCATGGAGAAGTGCATCGGCTGCGAACTCTGCGCTGCGGTGTGCCCGGCGAAGTGCATCCATGTGCGCGGCGCCGACAACGACCCCGACAATCCGACCTCGCCAGGCGAGCGCTTCGGCTGGATATACGAGATCAACTACCTGCGCTGCATCCACTGCGACTTGTGCGTCGAGGCGTGCCCGACCGAGGCGATCACCGAGACCAAGTTGTTCGAGTTCTCGTTCACGAACCGCAAGGACGCCGTCTACACCAAGAACGAATTGCTCGTCGGTGACGACGGCAAACCGCAGCACCTGCCGTGGGAGGACTGGCGCCCCGGCGAAGACCAGAACACCTCGGCCTGGATGCGCGCGACCGCGCCATCGGGCGACGCGTCGTTCATCGGCGTCGTCGCATGGGCGGGGGAACTTGGTCGCGGAGTGCGCGACGCGGAAGCGTCGCAATAATGCAACTCATTGTCTTCGTGGTCGCCAGCGCAATGATGCTGGTCGGAGCAGTCGGCGTCGTCACGCGGCGCAATCCGGTGCACGCCGCGCTCTCGCTCGTGCTGACGCTCTTCGGTGTCGCAGTGCACTTCGTGTCGCTCGAGGCGTACTTCCTCGCCGCCGTGCAGGTGATCGTGTACGCCGGCGCGATAGTGGTTCTTTTCCTCTTCGTGATCATGCTGCTCGGGGTCGACAAAGCAGAAGACCTGCGCACCGAGCCGCTCGTCGCGCAACGCTGGCTTGCCGGAGTTGCCGCGTTGGGAATGCTCGGGTTGCTCGTCGTCGCCGCCGCGCGCGGTGCCGACGTGTTGCGCACGCGCTCCGAAGGCCTCGACACCGCGCTCGAGGGCGCCTTTGGCGACGCGAACATCCAGCAACTCGCCCGCTCGGCGTTCGGCGACTACGTCGTGGCGTTCGAGCTCACCTCGGTGCTGCTCGTCGTCGCCGTCGTCGGCACGGTGATGCTCGCCCGCAAGCGCACGGCGGCGGCGGAGGCGTGATGCCGGCACCGACCACGCTCTCGTATCTCGTCGTGGCGGCGCTGCTGTTTGCGATCGGTGCATTCGGCGTGATGGCGCGCCGCAACCCGCTCATCATGTTCATGTGCATCGAGCTGATGCTGAACGCGGTGAACCTTTCTTTCGTGGCCCTGGCACGCGAGCTCACCGACATCGGCGGGCAGTCGATCGTGTTCTTCGTGCTCGTCGTCGCGGCCGCGGAAGTCGTGGTCGGCCTCGGCATCATCGTGTCGGTCATGCGCAACCGCTCGAGCCTGACCGCCGACGACCTCGCGGAGCTGAAGGGCTAGCAACATGACCGATCTCGCCTGGCTGGTGCCCGCGCTGCCGCTCGCCGGCGCGCTGCTCCTCGTCGTCTTCGGAACGCGCATCGGCGAGCCTCGCGCCGGCTGGCTCGCCACGCTCGCGACCGCGTCGTCGTTCGTCGTCACCTTCCTCGTGTACCTCGACCTCCTCGGCATGCCGAGCGAAGAGCGTTTGCACGTAGTGCGCCTGTTCTCGTGGATTCCGGTCGGGTCGTTGCAGGTCGACCTCGCGTTCCTCGCCGACCCGCTCAGCATCACGATGGCGCTCTTCGTCACCGGCATCGGTTCGCTCATCCACTTGTACGCCATCGGCTACATGCACGGCGACCCGAAATTTTCTAAGTTCTTCTTGTACCTCAACTTGTTCGTCTTCTCGATGCTCGCGCTGGTGCTGGGCGAGAACCTGCTCGTCACGTTCCTCGGTTGGGAAGGCGTGGGTGCCTGCTCGTACTTCCTCATCTCGTTCTGGCACACGCGCGAGAGCGCGGCGGTGGCGGGCAAGAAGGCGTTCGTCACCAACCGCATCGGCGATTGGGGCGTGATGACGGCGATGTTCGTCGCGTTCTCCGCGGTCGGCTCGGTGTCGTACAAGACGATCAACGAGGCGGCACACGAAGGGTCGATGTCGCAGACGGCGATCTCGGCAATCGCGATCTTGCTCTTCGTCGGAGCCTGCGGAAAGAGCGCGCAACTGCCGCTGTATTTCTGGCTGCCCGACGCGATGGAGGGCCCGACTCCGGTGTCGGCGCTCATCCATGCCGCAACGATGGTGACGGCCGGAGTGTTCTTGATGACGCGCGTCGGCCCGGTGCTCGCCGCGTCGTACGGCTGGGTTCCCGACACCATCGCCGTCGTCGGTGCTGCGACCGCGCTCTTTGCCGCCACCATCGCCGTTGCGCAGCACGACATCAAGCGTGTGCTCGCATATTCCACCGTGTCGCAGCTCGGCTTCATGTTCCTCTCGATCGGCTCGGGTGCGTACGTCGCGGCGATCTTCCACATGGTGACGCACGCGTTCTTCAAAGCGCTCCTCTTCTTGGGGTCGGGCTCGGTCATCCACGGCATGCACCACGAGCAAGACATGCGCAAGATGGGTGCGTTGCGCGCGACGATGCCGGTGACCGCCTTGACTTTCATCATCGGCTGGCTGGCGATCGCCGGCGTGCCGCCGTTCGCCGGCTTCTGGTCGAAAGACGAGATTCTCCTCTACGTGTACGCCGACAATCGTCTGCTCTATGCCGTCGGCATGGTCACGGCACTCCTCACCGCGTATTACATGACTCGCCAAGTCATACTCGTCTTTTTCGGCAAGGCACGCTGGCACGACGCGTCGAGCGAGCACGGTGCGCACGGCGACTTCACCCCGCACGAGAGCCCGCGCGTCATGCTCGTTCCGCTCGTCGTGCTGGCCGCGCTGTCGGGGGTCGGTGGGTTCATCCAGTTGCCGTTCTCGAAAGACCTGCATTTTCTCGAGCATTGGCTCGCGCCGGCCGTCGAAGAGTCGGAGCGCAGCATCAACGGAACCTGGGCGTACGACAACAAGTACGTGTTGCTCGGCGTCGCCGTGATCGTCGCCGTCGCGGGCATCGCCCTGTCGGTCGCGGTGTACGGGAAGCGCCGCCTGCCCGCAGTCGAGCCGAAGTTGCTCGAGAACGCATGGTTCTACGACGCGAGCGTTGCCAAGGTGGTCGGCGGTCCGGGGGCGGCGGCGTTCCGCGGAGTCGCGGCGTTTGATGCGCGCGTCGTCGACGGTGCCGTGAACGGCGCGGGTGCGATGGCGCGCGGCCTTGGCGGAATCGTGCGGCGCGCCCAGACCGGATTCGTGCGCGCCTATGCGGCGTTGATCGCCTTCGGCGCCATCGCGCTGCTCGCCTGGTTCGTGTGGAGGGGGTGGCTCGCGTGATGCTCGCTGCGTCGGAGTCGGCAGTGGCGTTCCCGATTCTCACCTCGCTCGTCGTCGTGCCGATCGTCGGTGCGATGGCCGTGCTCGCTTTCGGCCGGGCGCGACCCGAGTGGACCAAACTGTCGGCGCTCGTCGCGAGCATCGCCACCGGTGCGCTCAGCCTGTGGGTGCTGCAGGCGTTCGACGGGAGCGATGCCGGCTTCCAATTCGTCTCGCGCCACGAGTGGATCCCCGTCTGGGGAATCTCGTGGTACCTGGGCGTCGACGGCATCTCGCTCTTTCTCGTGGTGCTCACCGGCGTGCTCTTCCCGCTCGTGATCGCCGGCGTCGACCCGCACCACGACGAGCGGCCGTATCTCGCTTGGCTGCTCGTGCTCGAGGCCGGCGTGATGGGCTCGTTCGTGAGCCTCGATCTCTTCCTCTTCTTCGTCTTCTTCGAGATCGTGCTCGTGCCGATGTATTTCCTCATCGGTGGATGGGGCTACGACGAGCGCGTGTACGCGGCGACCAAGTTCTTCCTCTTCACGATGGCCGGTTCGGCGTTCATGCTCGTCGGCATCGTTGCCACCGCGTTGCTTTCGCGCGAATCGACCGGCGGCGTCACCTTCGACCTCGTCGCACTCGCCGAAAGTGGTGCGCTCCGCGTCACTCAAGGCCGCTGGCTCTTCGTCGCGTTCGCCATCGCGTTCGCGGTGAAAGTGCCGCTTTTTCCCGTGCACACCTGGCTGCCCGACGCGCACACGCAGGCGCCGACCGCCGGTTCGGTCATCCTCGCCGGGGTGCTGTTGAAGATGGGCACCTACGGACTGCTGAGATTCGGCGTGTATCTCTTCCCTGAAGCCAGCGTGTGGGCGCGCCCGGCGCTCTACACGCTCGCGGTGATCGGCATCATCTACGGCGCGATTGCGGCGACGATGCAAACAGATCTCAAGCGACTCGTCGCATATTCGAGCGTCGCGCACCTCGGGTTCATCGTGCTCGGCACGTTCGCCCTCACCGACCAGGCGGTCACCGGCGGCGTCATGCAGATGGTGAACCACGGCGTGTCGACTGGTGCCTTGTTCCTTCTCGTCGGGATGATCTACGAGCGCCGCCACACCCGTCAAATCGCCGAACTACGCGGACTGCAGCACGTCGCGCCGGTGTTCGCCGGATTCTTCATGGTGGTGATGCTCTCGTCGATCGGCTTGCCGGGCCTCAACGGTTTCGTCGGCGAATTCCTCATTCTCATCGGTTCGTTCGACACCGCTCGTTGGTGGGTGGGGGTCGGCACGACCGGCGTGATTCTCGCGGCGCTGTACCTGTTGTGGGCGTACCAGCGCGTCTTCCACGGCGAGGTCGACGACGCCAACCGCAACTTTGCCGAGCTGCGGCCACGCGAAGGCTTGTTGCTCGCGGCGTTCGTCGCCATCACCGTGTTCACCGGCGTGTACCCCAAGCCGATGCTCTCGCGCATCGAGCCGAGCGTGAACGCCTTGATCGCGCACGTCGAGTCGCGCACCGACTACGTGCGCCCGGCGCACGCCGAGGCAAACAGTGCGCACGACGAGTCAGATGATTCGCACGACGAGGCGGGGGACTAAGCCGTGGATTTGACCGCAGATTTCGTCGCACCGACCGTCGAGTGGTACGCGCTTGCGCCGTACATCGTGCTGCTCGGCGGTGCGCTCGTCTTGTTGCTCGTCGGCGCGCTGACCCCGCGCTGGCCGCGCGGCTGGTACGCGATGCTCACGGCGTCGACCGCCGGCGCGGGCGGGGTGATCGCGGCTCTGCAGTTCGCGACGCTGGCCGACCAAGCGCCGCGCACGCTGGCAAAGGGTGCGCTCGCGCACGACCGATTCGGGTTGCTCGCCGTAATCGCTCTCTGCGTCGCGGTCGTGTTCACGAGCATGACCACCTCCGACGCAGCCGATGCCGCCGCATCGCACGCAGCCGGCGGCGGCGCGTCGCCGAGCGGCGACTCGCTCGAGCCCTACTCGCTCATCCTCACCGCGGCAATCGGCGCGGCGGTGATGGTGACGGCCAACGACCTCGTCGTGTCGTTCCTCGGCATCGAGATTCTCAGCATCTCGCTCTACGTGCTTGCCGCCAGCGACCGTCGTCGCAGTGCCAGCCAAGAGGCGGGGCTCAAGTATTTCGTGCTCGGCGGGTTCTCGTCGGCGTTCCTTCTGTACGGCATCGCTCTCGTGTACGGAACCACGGGTCAGACGAGCCTGAACGGCATCGCCACGGTGTTGTCGAGCGAGATCACCGTGCCGCGCAACGATGCGATGTTGCTGGCTGGTGTCGCGCTGCTCCTGGTCGGGTTCGCGTTCAAGGTGTCGCTCGTGCCGTTCCACTCGTGGACTCCCGACGTGTACCAGGGTGCCCCGACCCACGTGACCGGCTTCATGGCGTCGCTCGGCAAGATCGCGGCCGTCGTCGCCGTCGTGCGGCTCTTCGTGGTCGCGTTCCCGTCGCGAGCCGACGACTGGCGACCGGCGGTGTTCGTGCTCGCCGTGCTCACGCTCGTGGTCGGCTCGGTGCTGGCGATCGTGCAGACCGACGTGAAGCGCATGCTCGCGTATTCGTCGGTGAGCCACGCCGGCTTCATGCTGGTCGGCCTCGAGGCGGCGGGGCACCTCGGCTCTGCGTCGGCAAGCGACGGTGTGTCGTCCGCGCTCGTCTATGTCGCTTTGTACTCCGTGCTCGCAGTCGGATCATTTGCCGCCGTGTCGGTCGTGTCGCACGGTACGACTGGTGCAACCGGTGCCAATGCTGCTGCCGGCGCTGGTGCGTCGCTCGATGCATTCAACGGCCTCGCCAAGACCAACCCCGTCTTTGCCCTCGGCTTCACCGTGCTGCTCCTCGCGCAGGCCGGCGTGCCGCTCACCAGCGGTTTCGTCGCGAAGTTCGGCGTGATTCGCGCCGCAGTGTCGACCGAGAGTTACGTGCTGGCTGTGCTTGCGATGGTGTCAGCCGTGATTGCGGCATACCTCTACCTGCGCATCATGGTGAGCATGTGGCTCGCCGAGCCGTCAAGTGCTCGTCGCACCGTGTCGTTTGCCGGTCGCGTCACGCTCGCCACAGCCGCCGCCATCACGCTGGTATTCGGTGTCGTGCCGACGTATCTGCTGCGGCTGTCTGAGTCGCTTACTTCACTCGCGCGCTGACGCCGCTTTGCGGCACGCTCCGACGAACGCATCAAAAAGCCGCTGCTGATCGGGCGTCTCTGCGGCGTCGTCTTCGGGGTGCCACTGCACGCCGACCACCCAGCCGCACGAATCGTGCTCGACAACTTCGACCACACTGTCGGGTGCGCGGCCCGTGACTCGCAGCCCGGGCGCAATCTTGTCGAGCGCCTGATGATGGAATGAGTGCGAACGATTCGGCGAAGTGGTGCCCATGGCTCTCGCCACGCGCGAACCCTCGTCGAGCACGATCGGGTGGTAGGTGTTCCAGTGACTCTCGCGGTCGGCGAGCACACCACCGAGATCTTGGTGGAGCGTGCCTCCGAGCGCGACATTCAGCACTTGGATGCCCCGGCAGATGCAGAGAAGGGGCTTGTCTTGCCGCACCGCTTCGCGCACCACTGCGATCTCGAGTTCGTCGTGCGCTTCGACGATGCCGTAGACCGTGGCGCTGCGCTTGGCGGCGCCGTAGCGCACCGGGTCGATGTCGCCGCCGCCCTGCACGAGCACGCCGTCGACCGACGCGACGAGAGACGCGACGTGCGCAAGGTGCTCCGCGAGCGGCGCCACCGTGGTCACGACGCCGCCGGCGCGAGCGACCGCCTCGGCGTACTTGATGCCGTTGGAATAGCTGTCGCCTCTCACACCGGTCGCGCCGGTCGTCAACTTGCCGGGCAGCAATATTCTCGGTGACATCTCGCCCGATGTCTCGTCAGCGGCCGGTGACTTCGGAGAGTTCGTAGCCGTCGGCCTTGGCGCCGGCAATCAGCGAGTCCGCATGCTCGCGGCCGCGCACTTCGAGCACGACTTGCACGCCCGTCTCGCGCACGTGCAGGTCGACGCCTTCGCGCACGTGTTCGACTTCGATCAGGTTCGCGCCGTGATTGGCGAACAACGTCAGCAGCCGCGCGAGGCCGCCGGGTCGGTCGCTGATGCGGGCGAACACGATGAGCCGCCGCCCGCGGTTGGTCTCGTGGCGGCGCACCAGCCCGGTCAAGAGTCCGAGATCGGCGTTGCCGCCGGACAGCACCACGCACGTCGCGCCTCGCTCGGCGGGTTTCACGCGCCCGGTGATGAGTGCCGACACGCCGACGGCACCGCCGCCCTCGACGAAGAACTTCGCACGCTCGAGCAACAGCATCATCGCGTCGGCCACGCTGTCTTCATCCACGTCGACGATCCCATCCACCCACTTTTCGATGAGTGGCGCGGTCACGTCGCCGGGCACCTTCACCGCGATGCCGTCGGCGAGCGTGGGCACCGGTCCCTGCGGCGCGGTGCCGTACACGTACGGTGCGCACGACGAGATCTGCACGCCGACCACCTTGATCGAAGGATCGAACTGTTTCGTAGCGAGCGCGACGCCCGAGAGCAGCCCGCCGCCGCCCAGCGGCACGATCACTTGCGCGAGGTCGGGGATGTCTTCGATGAGTTCGATGCCCAGCGTCGCTTGCCCGGTGACCACATCGGGGTCGTCGTACGGGTGGCAGAACACCATGCCGGTTTCTTGTGCGCGCTCTTTGGCGCGGGCGACCGCGATGTCGAGTGATTCGCCGCCTTCTTGCACCGAGGCGCCGTAGCCGCGGCACGCGGCCATCTTGGCGAGCGACGCGCCGGCCGGTACGAATATTTCGCACGGTACGCCGAAGTGCCGCGCGCCAAAAGCGAGTGCCTGCGCGTGGTTGCCTGCGCTGCCTGCCACCACGCCCTTGCGCGCGCGCTCGCCGAGGACGGCGAGCTTGTTCATGACGCCGCGAATCTTGAATGCACCTGTGCGCTGCAGGTTCTCGGCCTTCAGCACGATCGAGCCGCCGCAACGGTCGCTCAAGTGTGCCGACGGCGCCACGGGTGTGCGCGTGACGACGTTGCGGTCGCGTTCTCCGACGCGACGAATCTGCTCGAGCGGAATCTCGACGGCGCCGGCGCGACCCATGGAACAACTACGGTATCGCTGTGCGTGCGCTCATTGTCGGCAACCGCGGCGACGCCGACCCAGGGCTCGTCGGTGCGCGGTTGGGCGAGGTGGGATTCACCTTCGAGAGCAACGAACGCGAGTATCCGCGCGAGTGGAAGACGCTCGCCGGAGTCGATGTCATCGTGTTGCTCGGTTCGGAGTGGTCGGTGTTTTGGGAGAGCAACGCGAAAGAAGTCGCGGCAGAAGTCGACCTCGTTCGCACCGCGATGCAGCGCGGCGTGCCGATCTTCGCAATCTGTTACGGGGCGCAACTCGTGTCGCACGCGCTCGGCGGCAGCGTCACTCGTGCCACGACGCCCGAGATTGGCTGGCATGCCGTATCGAGCACCGCCCACTCCGACTTGCTCGCGCGCGAGTGGTTGCAGTGGCACTACGACGTCTTCACCGTTCCGCCAGGTTTGCGCGCGGTGGCGATCAACGACGTCGGACCGCAAGCGATGGTCGGCAAACGGCTCTTTGCCACACAGTTCCACCCCGAGGCGACGCTGGCGATCGTCACTCGCTGGAGCACTGGTGCCGGCACCGTGGAGCTCGCCAAACTCGGCATCGACGCCAAGCACCTTTGTGAAATGTCCGCCGAACGGACGGCAAACACCGCACCTGTCACGGCACGCCTCGTCGACTGGTTTCTCGCCGAAGTAGCCGCGTAGTAGTTTTTTCCCGATGTCTGCGGGAATGTCTGGCGCCTCGGAATTCCTGCGTTCGTACCTCACGGTGGGGTGGTTCGGGCTCGCGGCAGTCCTCCTGGCAGGGCTGCTCCTCTGGGTGTCGTCGGTCGTGCGACCGTCGCGGCCGGGACGCGAAAAACTCCTCACGTACGAAAGCGGCGTCGACCCGGTGGGCGAGGGCTGGTCGCAGAGCCAGGTGCGCTACTACATCTTCGCCTTGCTCTTCGTCGTGTTCGACGTGGAAGCCGTGTTCATCTTTCCGTGGGCAACGCAGCTCGAGCGCTACGGCACGTTCGGTCTGGTGGAGATGGGTGTCTTCGTCTTCGTGCTGTTGCTCGGTTTGGTGTACGCGTGGCGCAAAGGCGTGCTGCGATGGGTCTAGTCGAACGCGGTCGCATGCCGCGCCCGTTGTCGGCGCTGTTCAACCTCGGGCGCACCTACAGCATGTGGGTGTACCAATGGGGCCTCGCGTGTTGTGCCATCGAGATGGGTGCCGCATTCGGTTGCCCGCGCTACGACGTGATGCGACTCGGCGTGATTCCGCTGCCAGCGAGCCCGCGCCAAGCCGACCTCGTCGTCATCTCCGGCACCGTCACCGACAAGATGGCGCCGGCCGTGAAGCGGCTCTACGAGCAGATGCCCGAGCCGAAGTACGTGATCAGCATGGGCAGCTGCG
>Ga0233424_10000701_pt1 | contig 38191 bp, 28 predicted proteins | sample Watercolumn_Towu_FD_181011 | JGI IMG/M metagenome (GOLD analysis project Ga0233424, IMG submission 181011) | Freshwater microbial communities from Lake Towuti, South Sulawesi, Indonesia - Watercolumn_Towuti2014_125_MG | ecosystem: Environmental > Aquatic > Freshwater > Lake | place: Indonesia...
CCTAAGCATACGTTCTATTTGCACCTGAAAGAGACTGAGTTTCGCTTTAATCATAGGGCTGTTAATATGTACCTTGAAATACTCAAATTATTAAGAAAAAATCCGCTTTAGCTTCCTAAGACCCTTATTTTTTTATAGCGGCATGCAATCCTTGTCTGCATCAGCTGCTCAAGATGTTCTTGACATGAAAGGCAATGCACGCCTTGATGCGCCTATCGTTGGAGCAGAGGTGCTGGTCAAGTGCATGACCCAAAACAAGGAAGTTTTGGCCAAAACTGACCATGCAGGCAAGTTTGCCATCAAGGCAAAAAATATTACCTGGCCATGTATGTTGCAAGTGCGTGGCGGTTATGTGGATGGGGCTGGAAATACGTTAAAACTGCATAGTTTTTCGCACAAAAGCGGGAGCGTAAATATTACACCGGTAACGGATTTGTCGCTGGCCTATGCGCTTGCCGGTCAGCCGGATACGGTTTTTGATAAGTTCTCGTCCTCACCAGTATTATCGCAGCAGGTTGCAGAGCAAGGCGCTACATACGTGAAGCAGCAATTGGAGTTGAATCATTTGGGACGGTTGCCAGGTGACGTTTTTCACACACCTTTCCGAGACAAGAGCGAAGCACATCAGACGATAAACAACTTGATGGAAAAAGTCGCCTTGAGCCAAAGGCCATGGAAGAGTCTTATCACATTGACTTCCCGTAAAACAAGTTGGCATGAGGCACTTAACCCGCCTCCCAGCCGTTGGACGTGGAATTTACCAGCCACATTGCCAGAGCCTGCTGTACCAGCCAGCAACCCTATGTCAGAAGCTAAAGCGGAGCTGGGACGTTATCTGTTTTACGACGTGCGCTTGTCCGGTAATAAAAAGTTTTCATGCGCCACTTGCCACTTGCAAGACAAAGCTTTTACGGATGGGAAGGCGTTGGCGGTAGGCTCTACAGGTCAAAGGCATCCGCGTAGTTCGCCTTCGTTAGGGAATGCGGCTTATAACGTTCGGCTAACTTGGGCTAACCCATTGGAACAACAACTGGAAGAACAAATCAATGCGCCTATGTTTGGGATACATCCGGTGGAGATGGGAGTCAATGACAAGAACCGGCAGGAGGTGATTGGGCGCATCCAAGCAGATAGTTTCTATCAGGCACAGTTCAAGCGAGCGTTCCCCGGGCAAGATAACATTATGCGCTGGGAAAATATCAAGAAAGCAATTTCAACATTCCAACGTACATTGTTAACGGGAAGTAGTCGATATGACAGGCATATCCGAGGTGAGAAAGGCGTGCAATGGAGCGCGGCAGAAGAAAATGGCTACGCATTATTTTTTACCAGGGCAAATTGCTTTATTTGCCATGGCAGCTTTAACTTTAATGACGCTGACACCTATAAAGGTGGGCCTCCGCCTGATATTCGCTTCCATAATACGGGCTTATTCAATATCGGTGGCACAGGGGCATTCCCAAAGCGAAACAGGGGGATATTTGAATTCACCAAAAAAACTTCCGACATGGGGAAGTTCCGTGCACCGACATTGCGCAATATTGCAGTGACCGCCCCTTACATGCATGACGGTTCCATTCCGACATTGGAAAAGGTTCTGGATTTTTATGCTGCACATGGCCGTAATATCAAGCATGGTCCTAATGCCGGAGATGGACGACGCAATCCGTATAAAAGCAAAGATGTGGATGCAATCAACCTGACCGAGCAGGAAAAGGCAGATATCGTGGCTTTCCTGAAAACTTTAACCGACCAGCAATTTCTGACAAACCCAGCATTTTCCGATCCTTTCAAGAAGCCATCATAACTATTTTTGATTTGGTGCTGGATTGTGTTGTAAAAAGACAACGATTATAAGCAATAAAATGACATGCTAAGTTGGGGTTTGATATATATCAAACTGACAATAACTGAAATCGATAAAATGCATACAAATAAAATTTATTTCATTCAGTAAAGGGAAAATTAGATGATGAAAAAGACAGTATTAGGGTTGGCAGTTGTAGCGGCGTTATTGCCAACAATGGCATCTGCGGAAGCAGGGGATTGGGTAGTGCGTCTGCGTGCTGCAAACGTAGCCCCGAATGAAGACAGCAAATTGGGTAAAACTGTGAATAATTTGCTTGGTGCACCAGTTATGTCTCCAGGTGCGGAATTGGCTGTGAGTGATAAGGTTATTCCGGAATTGGATATTTCTTATTACTTTACCAAAAACATTGCGGCCGAACTGATTCTGGCCGTTGGCACACGTCATAACGTCAGTGTCTCGAAAGATTCTGCCGGCGTTGTAGGTAATCAAGGTTTGGGCAGTGTTAATCTGTTGCCACCTACCTTGACTGCGCAGTGGCACTTTAATCCAGATGGCATGTTTGATCCTTACGTAGGTGCAGGCATCAACTACACCATTATGTTGGATCGTAACCTGAAAGGTAGCTCAGGCACGATTGCTGGTAATAAGATTAAAATCGACAGCGACAGCTGGGGTCCTGCGTTGCAAGCCGGTTTTGATGTTAACCTGAAAGATGGCTGGTTGTTTAATGCCGACGTAAAATACGTCAAGCTTGATACTGATGTGAAACTCAAAGGTGCCGTAACTGGCAATGCTTGGAGAAAAATTGATGATCTTGATATCGATCCATGGGTCATCAGTATCGGTATCGGCAAGAAATTCTAGTCTAAAAGTATTCAGCTGGACGACCTAATCCGTCCACCCTCTAGCCCCCATCGCCCGATGGGGGTTTTTTTATTCGAGCGCGGGGTTAGACGCACCATATCTTGGTTTTGTGGAATACGTCCATCCAAATTGCCCCCCCGGCTATCATGCATAACAACAGGCCAGCAAGTCGCATGCTAAGGGCATCATTCATGAAGCTGAACCCAGCTTTTAATCTTAGCCACAGCCATGGGCCAATCAATAAAGAAATACTGGTGCCGATAGCAAAGGTGAACATATTCAGCGCACCGCTATAGATGTTTGCGCTGAGCGAGGAGACAAGCAATGCAGAATAGAGTAACCCGCACGGTAAAAGCCCCCACAAAACGCCGGTCGTGAATGTGCCTCCTGGCAGGTTAGAAAGCTTGCGCACTTTCGACCATACGTTTTGACCGAACTGGTCTGCCCACGCAGGTTGCCGTGCATAAAAAACCAACATGAGACCCCAGAAAAAAATCAGGATGTGGAAGAATGTCCACAGCGGATGTAACGCGAGGGATTTTTCCGATAACCAGGCCAGGCTTTTGACCGATGCGGCTGCAATCGCCCCCATGGCAGCGTAGCCAAACATGCGCCCAGCATGGAATTTCCACAGGTTGACATTGCCGTCAGGCCCTTGTTGCAAGCCGCCACACACCGCGCCGCACATGGCGATGCAGTGCGGGCCACCCGCCAGCCCCATCAAGAAAGTAGAGATGGCGAGAGAAAGCTGCATGAAAGGTGTTTAGATGATTTTTGAGAAACGCGCCCGGTTACGGTCGGATTGCAAATAGCGGTCAAACAGCATGGCGATGCCACGTACAAAAAACCAGCCCATCGAAGTAATTTGTATGCCGCCATCTTCCAGTTCCACCATGCCTGTACTTTGCATATCTTCAATGGCCTGCAGTTCGGTCGCAAAGTACTTTTTGAAATCAATCATGTATGCAAGCTCAATCGATTCATATTGTAACCTGCCTTGGCACATCAGTGCCATGATGACGGCTCGACGGACTAAATCGTCGTGTGATAAGGCTAATCCACGCACGACTGGGAAACGATTTTGATTTAACAGATCATAATACTCTTCAATCGTTTTGGCGTTTTGACTGTAAGTGGCGCCAATTTTGCCAATAGCCGAAACACCTAATCCTATCAAATCGCAATCCGGCTGAGTGCTATATCCCTGAAAGTTACGATGCAGCCTGCCTTGCCGTTTTGCTACGGAGAGGGTGTCATTAGGCAGGGCAAAGTGATCCATGCCTATGTACACATATCCAGCTGCGATGAACGTGGCGATAGCATCGGATAACATCGAGATTTTATCTGATGCGGCTGGCAACGTTTCTGCGTGTATTCTACGCTGTGGTTTAAACCTTTCAGGTAAATGCGCATATGCATACAGTGCAATTCTATCCGGTCTTAATTCTACTACTTGAGACAGTGTGCGCGCGAATGATTCGGCAGTTTGCTTTGGCAATCCATAGATCAAGTCAACATTGACGGACTCGAAATCTAATTGACGGGCGGATTTGACCAATGAGAAAACATCTTCAGCTGGTTGTATGCGGTGTACTGCTTTCTGCACTTCTTCATCAAAGTCCTGTACTCCGAAGCTTAAGCGATTGAATCCTAGTTTAGCTAAGTGGGCCAGCCGCTTTTCATCGACAGTCCGCGGGTCAACCTCGATTGAATATTCGCCCCCTGGCACGAGTGTAAAACTCTTTCTGAGCATGGACATCAACTCAGAGAGTTCATCGTCTGTGAAAAAGGTGGGGCTTCCGCCACCCAGATGAAGTTGGGAGATGACTTGCCCGGCGCCTAAGTGATTGATATGAAGATCGATCTCACGTTGAAGATATTTCAGGTACTCAGCACTTCGCTCGTGACGCTTGGTCACGATTTTATTGCAAGCACAATAGAAACATAGCGATTCACAAAATGGCACATGCACATAAATCGATAATGGCAAGGCCACCCCGCCGACACGCCGTTGATCCAGTGCCTGTTGGTAAGATTCATCGGTAAAAGCTTCCACAAATCGATCCGCAGTCGGATATGAGGTATAGCGGGGGCCATTCACATCAAATTTCTGAATGAGTTCAGGTGTGATTAGCGGAATTTCCGGCAAATCTCTAGCTGAAGCTAAATTTGTTTTTCCATGCATGATGTTATCACCCCAATTTTTTGCAGATTTTGCTTTTTTTTTGCTTCCCTGTAATTGATGCAAATCAAAAATATGGAAAAGACTACCAACCTATTTCAGAACAGGGTATTATCCGCGCTGATGTCAGGAGTTTAATCAGTTGTCTATGAACCACGAAACAATCAAAGTTGCTTGCTCCAGCTGTAATCTGCGTGAACTGTGCATGCCAGTTGGTTTTGGCGCAGAAGAACTAGAGAAACTGGATGATATCGTTGCGGTTCGCAAGAAAGTAAAGCAAGGTGGATTGTTATTTGGCAATGGTGACCCGTTTACCTCGCTTTATGCCATTCGGACAGGCTTTTTCAAGACTTGTGTATCTACTGAAGACGGTCGTGAACAGGTCACTGGTTTCCAGATGGCTGGCGAAATAATCGGTTTAGATGGCATTGTAACTGATTATCATAATTGTAACGCCGTAGCTTTAGAAGATGCAGAAGTTTGCGTGATGCCATTTGCAAGTGTTGAGGAGCTTTCAAGAGAGTTTCCTGAGCTGCAACGCCATGTGCATAAAATCATGAGTCGCGAAATCGTACGTGAGAATAGCGTGATGATGCTATTGGGGAATATGCGTGCTGAAGAACGTTTGGCAGCGTTCTTGCTCAATTTGGTACAAAGGCTGCATTCCCGTGGCTTTTCACAGTCTGAAGTAGTGTTGAGAATGACGCGTGAGGAAATTGGTAGCTATTTGGGGCTGAAACTAGAGACCGTTAGCCGTACATTCTCGAAATTTAGCGAGGAAGGCATCATTGATGTCAAGCAACGCTATGTGCAGATTTTAAATCCTGAAGCACTGAAAAAAATATTCAATCCTCAAGCCTGCTAAACAATAGCACTTTCCAAGAATAACGGTTAATCTTCCTTGCCGGGTGCTATCCCGGTTGCTGCATGGTTCCTTGCTTGCTGAGCAGGTGCCATATTGTCGCGCTGTGCATTCAGGGTTTTATTGATTTCCAATCCCTTGCGATAGTAATCGTCTATGGCTGGGTCAGGTGTTTTAATGGCTAAGTAAAGTGTGTAAAAAGACGCTATTACAACCATCAGTGGCCCACCGACAATTAGCCAGATATGCCATTTCTTCCACCATGCTGTTTTAATTGCTTTATCCATTATCTTGGCACCAGGAATACAGATTTTTCAGAAACAAGCTCTTTTGTATCGACTGATTCGATATCAAAGTATATTGGGTGAGATCCGGGGGGTTGAGTTCCGTCTGGAATTTCCAATCGCACAGATATCCAACGTGATTGGGCCGGCTCGACAGAAACGGTTTGATTTGCATCCAGATTGTCTTCTTCGATACGAAGTTTATCTAAACCTCTTGCAGTGATTTTGTAATGTTGGAGGGCTTCTGTTGCGTTCATGATCTGTAAGCGATATACATTTTCGAGTTCGCCTTTTTCGGTTAAACGAGCCATTACGCTACGATCACGAACTACATCGGTACGGAAGGAGGGTCGTAGAGCCAAACTTGTGAGCATGCCGATAACGAGTAATCCAAGTATGCTTGAATAGATAAGTACACGCGGCCTGAGTATGTGCTGGAATATCTGTTTGCGTGACCAATTATTTTTAAGGCCATTTTCTGTAGTGTATTTGACAAGCCCTCTTGCATAACCCATCTTATCCATCACATCATCACAGACATCTGCGCAAGCACCACAGCCGATGCACTCATATTGCAGGCCTTTGCGGATATCAATCCCGGTAGGGCATACCTGTACACACAAGGTGCAGTCGATGCAGGCGCCGAGATCATTGGCTTTAAGATTTTTCTCTTCCAGTTTGCGAGAGCGGCTGCCGCGCGGTTCTCCACGGTTTTTGTCATAAGTAACGATGAGTGTGTCTGCATCAAACATCGCGCTCTGGAATCGAGCATAAGGACACATATATTTACATACTTGTTCGCGCATGTAGCCAGCGTTACCATAGGTGGCAAAGCCATAGAACAGGATCCAGAAAGTCTCCCATGGTCCCAGGTTAAAGTTCAGCACATGGCCGAACAATTCTCTTATGGGGGTGAAGTAGCCCACAAAAGTGAAGCCGGTCCATAGGGAAAGCAGAATCCAGACGGTCTGTTTGGAAAATTTCTTTAGAAACTTGTGTTTGGACATGCTCGATTCGTCGAGTTTCATGCGGGCCGCACGGTCACCTTCGATTTTGTGTTCTATCCACATGAAGATTTCGCTGTAAACAGTCTGAGGGCAAGTGTAACCACACCACAAGCGTCCAGCGACGGCAGTGAACAGGAAGAGGGCGAGGGCGGAAATAATCAGCAGGAATGATAGGTAGACCAGATCCTGCGGGTAGAAGACCAAACCGTAGATATAGAAGCGCCTGGCTTCGAGATCAAACAGCAGTGCCTGGCGTTGACCCCACATGAGCCATGGCATGCCATAAAAAAAGAGCTGGGTCGCCCATACCATGACCCAGCGCCATTTATCATAGAGGCCGGAAACGCTGCGCGCGTAAACCTTGCCTTCTGATTTGTATAAAGACGCAACCACTTCGTCTAGGGGGATTGCGGTTTCCTTAACTGCCGATTGCGTCTCTTTCACAATATTTATGCTTGTTTCAACTTCTTTTACACCAACTTTTGTCCAGGTCCGAGGCTATCAGGAATTAGATTTGCCCCATACATAGGCAGCCAATACGCGGATTTGTTCCGGGGTGAATTTGGCAGCCCAAGCAGGCATCTGGTTGGTTTTGCCTTCGTGGATGCGTTTGATGATAGCAGCCTCGCCTGCACCGTGCAGCCACACGTTGTCAGCTAGGTTCGGCGCACCAATTGCTTGATTGCCTTTGCCGTCCGCGCCATGACAAGCCGCGCAGACTGCAAATTTCTCTTGACCCAGCTTGGCGCGTGCGGCATCGTTAGATGCGCCGGACAGGCTTAGCACATAGTTGGCTACGTTTTTCACGTCTTCCTCCGTGCCAACCGCTGCAGCCATGGGCGGCATCATGCCGATACGGCCGTTAGTGATTGTTTCCACGATTTTTTCGGGTTCACCGCCATACAGCCAGTCATTGTCTGCCAGGTTGGGGAAGCCACGGCTGCCGCGAGCGTCAGAACCATGGCATTGCGCACAGTTGTTCATGAAGAGACGCTGGCCAATGCCGTTTGCTTCTTCATTTTTGGCCAGTTCTTCGATAGGCATCGCCGCGAACTTGGCATACATAGGCTTCAAAGCTTCATTCGCCTTGTTGACTTCATTGTCATACTGGCCTGTTTGTGTCCAGCCCAACTTGCCGGCGTAGATGCCTAAACCTGGGTAGATTGCCAGATAGGCCAAACCAAACACGATGGTGATGATGAACAGGCCAACCCACCACATAGGCAGGGGGTTATTCATTTCACGCAGATCACCATCCCATACGTGGCCGCTGGTGTTGTCGCCAGTGTTGGCAACTTTGACTTTGCTGGCATACCAGAGCAGCCAGGCACATCCGATGATACCGCCCAAGGTGATGGCGGCGATGAAAAGTGGCCAAAAACTGTTTAAAAAGTCACCCATTTTATTTTCCTCTAAGCTCTTTCAATTAGTCCTCTTTAAAGGGCAGATTTGCTGCCTCTTTAAAGTCCGCAGTATTGCGACGGCGCCATGCCCATACGATGATTCCGATGAAGACAATTAGCCCTATCGTAGTGACTATGGCACGCAATGTGTTGATTTCCACTTCAAGCTCCCTAGGATTACTTGAGGTTTACGCCCAAAACTTGCAGATAGGCAACGATGGCGTCCATCTCGGTTTTACCTTTGACATCATCGGCCGCTGCCGCGATTTCTGCATCTGTATACGGCACGCCCACTTTACGCAATGCACTCATGTGCGAGGCAATCGTTGTGGAGTCTACCTCGGCTGTTTCCAGCCATGGGTAAGCAGGCATAATGGACTCTGGCACCACGTCACGCGGGTTGATCAGGTGGATGCGATGCCAGTCATCGCTATATCTGCCACCCACGCGATGCAAATCCGGGCCGGTACGTTTGCTGCCCCATTGGAATGGGTGGTCGTAGACAAATTCGCCGGCAACGGAGTAGTGACCATAACGCAATGTTTCTGCGCGGAACGGGCGAATCATCTGCGAGTGGCAGTTATAGCAGCCTTCACGGATATATACGTCACGCCCTGCCAGCTGGAGTGCGGTGTAGGGTTTCAGGCCTGCGATTGGCTCAGTGGTGGATTTCTGGAAAAACAAAGGCACGATTTCCACCAGGCCGCCAAAGGCAACCACAACCAGTATCAGTACGATCATCAAAAAGTTGCTGGTTTCAACTTTTTCGTGGCTGAAGCCACCTTGTGTATTTTGGTTTGACATAATTTTCTTCCTTAAGCGTGTGCTGTAACTGCTGGAATGGTGACCACAGCAGGTTGGCCGTTGCGTGCAGTTTTAATCACGTTCCACAACATGATCACCATGCCGGTCAGGTACAGAGTACCGCCCAGTACACGGGTGAAGTAGTATGGGGTCTTGGCCTTCACACTCTCAACAAAGGTGTAGGTCAATGTGCCATCAGCATTAATGGAGCGCCACATCAGGCCTTCCATTACGCCGGAGATCCACAGGGCTGCGATGTAGAGCACGATCCCAATGGTCGCCAACCAGAAATGCACTTCGATGGCTTTCACACTGTACATTTGTTTTTGACCAAACAGGCGAGGAATCATGTAATAGATTGCGCCCATTGAAACCAGACCTACCCAGCCCAGCGCGCCGGAGTGAACGTGTCCGACAGTCCAGTCGGTAAAGTGTGACAAGGAGTTGACGGTTTTGATTGCCATCATCGGACCTTCGAACGTGCTCATGCCGTAGAAGGACAAGGATACGATCAGGAAGCGCAAGATTGGATCATCGCGCAGTTTATGCCATGCGCCGGAAAGGGTCATCATGCCGTTGATCATGCCGCCCCAGCTTGGTGCCAGCAGAATCAGGGAGAATACCATGCCCAGAGATTGGGTCCAGTCAGGCAATGCGGTGTAGTGCAAGTGGTGAGGACCTGCCCACATGTAAGTGAAAATCAGCGCCCAGAAGTGTACGATAGACAGGCTGTATGAGTAAACTGGACGTTCTGCTTGTTTCGGTACGAAGTAGTACATCATGCCCAGGAAGCCGGCCGTCAGGAAGAAGCCTACGGCATTGTGACCGTACCACCATTGCACCATGGCGTCTTGTACGCCTGCGTATGCGGAGTAGGATTTCAATAAGCCAGCCGGGATTGCGGCGCTGTTGACGATATGCAGCAAGGCTACGGCAATGATAAATGCGCCGTAGAACCAGTTGGCCACGTAGATGTGTTTCACTTTACGTATGCCGACTGTGCCGAAGAACACAACCGCATAAGCCACCCACACCAAAGCAATCAGTATATCGATTGGCCATTCCAGCTCAGCATATTCTTTACCTTGCGTGTAGCCTAGTGGCAAAGAGATGGCTGCCGCAACGATGACGGCTTGCCAACCCCAGAAGGTAAAGGCAGCCAGCTTGTCCGAGAACAGCCTGGTTTGGCAGGTGCGTTGAACTACATAGTAAGAAGTGGCAAACAGCGCGCAGCCGCCAAACGCAAAAATTACCGCGTTGGTGTGCAGTGGACGCAAGCGCCCGAAACTGGTCCATGGCAAGCCCAGGTTGAGTTCTGGCCAGACAAGCTGGGAGGCTACAATCACGCCTACCAACATGCCAACCACACCCCAAACCACTGCCATGATGGCAAATTGCCGAATGACCTTGTCATTATAAGTGGTTGATTGTGTACTTGAAAGTTGCATTTAATTTCCCCTCGATTTTTCGTGGCGGCTTTTACACGCGCACACGATGATTACAATGCGTCATTTTGTCGCACCCGAATTGTAAGTGAGGGCGCTGAAAATGCCGTTTGATATAAATCAATCTTCGTGCAGAATACGCTCCCCCTCTGCCTCGGTGTCTTCGAATTGACCGGTATGGATCGCCCACCACAACCCCCCCAGTATGACTAATACCAGCACAACGGAAAGCGGAACAAGCAAAAACAGGATATCCATAGACTCAGTTTTAGTTATGCTCCTCTGGCGGCGGCGTGACAATATGTGCCAAGCGTGCCGCGTTTAAAATAACCAGCAGCGAGCTGCCTGCCATGCCTAAGCCAGCCAGCCAGGCCGGTAACATGCCAGCTACCGCCAGCGGCACGCAGACTGCATTGTAGATCGCAGCCCATACCAGGTTCTGCCTGACGATACGCATCGTCCTGCCAGCTTCGGTAAACAGCTGGGGCAATTTGTTCAGTTCGCCGCTGAGGATGACGAAGTCGGATTGCGCCTGTGCCAGCGGCACGGCTTGTCCCATGGCAATGGATACGTGAGCGCTGGCCAGCACCGGCCCGTCATTGAGTCCATCGCCTACCATGGCGACTTTATGGCCTTGTTGCTGTAAGGCTTGTAGCCGAGCCAGCTTGTCTTGCGGCGTACAGCCGCCGTTGGCCAGATCGATACCAACGGCCTTGGCGATGCGAGTGACTGATTCCTGCTTGTCTCCCGATAGCACTTGCGCCCGCAAGCCCATCGCATGCAGGTTGGCGATAGCTTGAGAGGCTTCCGGCTTTAGGGCTTCGACAATCTCGAAACTTGCCAGCCAGCCGTGATCGCTTACTAGATAAACTTTGGATGCAGATGCAGCAGCGTCTTCAGCAACACTTTCCATACTACAGAAAATGGCGGAGCCAAGCTTGAGCTTACCCAGGTCAGAATACGCTGTCAGGCCGGAACCGGCGATTTCCTGCACGTGCTTGATGTCGATGGCAGGTGTCCCTAACCCCTGCGCGGCGCTGACCAATGCGCGCGACACCGGATGCAGCGAATGCTTTGCAATTGCCGCCGCGATCTGCAAAGCCTCGCGCGGGGAGAGGCTGCCGGCAGCGCTGATGTTGCCCACGGTCATCTGGTCGTGGGTCAGCGTGCCGGTCTTGTCGAACACTATGGTATCCACGGTGGTGAGCGCTTCCAGCGCTTGCATCTTGCGCACCAATATCCCTTGCCGAGCCAGTGCGCCGGAAACAGTCAGCATGGCGGCAGGGGTGGCCAACGACAAGGCGCACGGGCAAGTGACGATGAGCACCGATACTGCCACCATCAGCGCACGGCTGTGATCCACATGCCACATCCAGGCGGCTGATGCTGCGGCAGCGAGCAAGACGCCAATCAGAAACGGACGCGCAATGCGGTCTGCCAGCAAGGCCAGGCGCGGCTTCTCTACAGATACGCGCTCCATCAGCGCGACGATTTGCGCATAGCGCGTGGCTTGCCCCACCTGGCTGATGCGCACCAGCACGGCAGAAGACAGATTATGGCTGCCGGCAATCACATCGCTGCCGCTGGCCTTGTTTACCGGCTTGGATTCACCGGTCAGTAGTGCTTCGTCCGCTTTGGTATTGCCTTCGATGATTGTGCCGTCTGCCGGAAAGGTTTCACCCGGCAGGATACGCACCACATCGCCGGTAGCCAATCTGCGCGCGGCGACGCGCTCAAAGCTGCCATCGGCCTTCTGGCGCTCCACGCTGTTGGGGATACGCCGCATCAGCGCATCCAATGCGCCCGCCGTCTTGTCGCGCATACGCAGCTCGATCCAGCGCCCGGTCAGCAAAAAGAATACGAACATGGTGAGCGAATCGAAATACACCTCGCTTCCCCACCAGCCGTCCGGTTCAAAAGTGGCGGCGGTGCTAACGATAAATGTGATGATGATGCCCAGCGCTACCGGCAAATCCATGCTGACCTGGCGCTGCCTCAGGTCGTTCAGCGCGTTCTTGAAAAAAGGGGTGGAGGAAAACAGCAACACAGGTAAAGTCAGCACCCAGGATGCCCAGCGCATCAGGTCGCGCATGTTCAGGCTCATGTCACCAGGTGTGGCATTGTAAGTCGGAAAGGCATACATCATTACCTGCATCATGCAGAACCCGGCTACCAGCCAGCGCCACAGCATCAGGCGCTGTGCTTTCCGGCGGTCGTCCTGGCTAAAGGCTTCGGTAGCGGGCAGGGCGCGGTAGCCTGCCTTGCTGACGGCGCGCAGCCAGTCCGAGGGTTTGGCTGAAGCGGATGACCATATCAGACGTGCGCGGCCACTGGTGGCGTTCACCTCGGCTTGCGTGACACCGGGTACGTTCTTCAGGGCACGTTCCACATTAATGGCACAGGCGGCGCAATGCATCCCTTCAATCACCAGGCGTGATTCCCACATTTCGGTTTTGTCGCCCGTATGCTGGCTAAAGCTATCCCACTCCCCCGGATCATCCAGCGCTAGCCAAATAGCCTCGTCCGTAGCAGCGGGGTTGCGTTTGGTCTGAAAAGTGATAGGCGCTTGTTGCATCAGTCTATTGTAGCACGAAACATTATATGAAAAAGTATAATGTATCGTGGGTATGATAAATGATTGATTATACTGGTCATGTGCCTGCAGGCCAGTCTATATGTGGCTCTCAGGCCGGTTGTTTGCAAAATGAACGCGCGCGAGGCTTTATTAATGGCGATGTGAGCTTATGTAAAATACTATTGTAGGAGCCAAGGACTATCTTTTATTATTTAACTCAAGTTCGGGGTGTAGCTTAGCCTGGTAGAGTGCCGCGTTCGGGACGCGGAGGTCGGAGGTTCGAATCCTCTCACCCCGACCATGTTGTCATGGCAGAAATTCTTCCAAGTTTATTGTCGTCCGCGTTGTCGAGATGGGGGCTTTACGGTAGAATGTATTCCCGTCTGCAATAATTCAAAAGTCTTTTCCATGACCAAATATGTATTCGTAACGGGCGGGGTTGTTTCATCACTTGGAAAAGGCATCGCCGCCGCCAGTCTTGGCGCTATTCTTGAATCCCGTGGCATCAAAGTGACCATGCTCAAGCTGGATCCTTATATCAATGTCGATCCGGGCACCATGTCACCTTTTCAGCATGGCGAGGTGTTCGTTACCGATGACGGGGCCGAGACCGACCTGGACTTGGGGCATTACGAGCGCTTTATTTCGCAGCGTATGGGCAAGCGCAATAATTTTACCACCGGTCAAGTTTATGAGAACGTTATTCGTAAGGAGCGGCGCGGCGAGTACTTGGGTAAAACCGTACAGGTGATTCCGCATATTACGGACGAGATCAAAGCGAAGGTGAAACGTGGCGCAGAAGGCGCCGATGTGGCTATCGTCGAGGTAGGCGGTACGGTGGGTGACATTGAGTCGTTGCCGTTTCTGGAAGCGATTCGCCAGATGGGTATCGAGGAAGGTAAAGGCAATACTTGTTATGTACATCTCACTTTACTGCCGTGGATTCCCACTGCGGGTGAACTGAAAACCAAGCCGACCCAGCACTCGGTAAAAGAACTGCGCGAGATCGGTATTCAGCCAGATATCCTGCTATGTCGCGCTGATCGGGCTATTCCGGAAGACGAGCGCAAGAAGATCGCGTTGTTCACCAATGTGCCGTTCGAGGCGGTCATCAGCGCGACAGATGCGGATTCGATTTACCGGATTCCTGAGCTGTTGCACGACCAGATGCTGGACGAGATTGTGTGCCACAAGCTGGGCGTGCTGGCCAAGGCGGCGGATTTGACTATCTGGAAGAACATCACCCACGCATTGGCAAACCCGAAACACACCGTGGATATTGCTTTCGTCGGCAAATATGTGGATTTGACCGAGTCGTACAAATCCCTGACGGAAGCCTTGATTCACGCGGGCATTCACACCAAATCCAAAGTGCATATTCACTATATCGATAGTGAGCAGATTGAAAAACAAGGTACTGATGCGCTGAAGAAAATGGACGCAATCCTGATTCCGGGCGGCTTTGGCAAGCGTGGTACGGAAGGCAAAATTGCCGCAATCGAATTTGCCCGCACGCACAAAGTGCCGTATCTAGGCATATGTTTAGGTATGCAGTTGGCCGTGATCGAGTTCGCCCGCCATGTGGCCGGGCTGGCAGGCGCAAACAGCACTGAGTTTGACGCGGAAGCACCGCATAAGCTGATTGGCTTGATCGAGGAGTGGCAGGACGCATCCGGCAAAGTGGAGAAACGGGACGAAAGCTCTGATTTGGGCGGCACCATGCGCTTGGGCGCACAAAGTTGCCCCATCGTGCCAGGTACGCTGGCAGCAGGCATTTATGGCGAGCAGGTTAACGAACGGCATCGCCATCGTTACGAAGTGAACAACCATTATGTGGACCAGTTGCAGAAGGCTGGACTAGTAGTTTCTGCGCGCACCAACACGGAGAACCTGTGCGAGATAATCGAGCTGCCGCAAAGCATGCATCCATGGTTCGTGGCCTGTCAATTCCACCCGGAATTCACCTCCAACCCGCGCACCGGGCATCCGTTATTTAAAGCTTATGTCAGCGCCGCACTTCAGTATAGAGAGTCCAAAAAATGAAATTATGCGGTTTTGAGGTCGGTCTCGACCATCCCTTGTTCCTGATTGCCGGCCCCTGTGTGATCGAATCAAAACAGATGGCGCTGGATACTGCAGGGCAACTGAAGGAAATTGCCGCTCGAGTAGGAGTCCCGTTCATTTATAAGTCCTCTTATGACAAGGCAAACCGCAGTTCCACCAAGACCTTCCGCGGTTTCGGCATGGAAGAGGGCTTGAAAATCCTGGATGAAGTGAAACGTCAGATTGGCGTGCCTGTACTCACGGATGTGCATACCGAGGAGCAGGTGCCGCATGTGGCGGCAGTGGTGGATGTGCTGCAGACCCCGGCATTCCTGTGTCGCCAGACCGATTTCATTGTGGCCTGTGCCGCCAGCGGAAAACCTGTCAACATCAAGAAAGGCCAATTCCTGGCGCCCTGGGATATGAAACAGGTCGTCAACAAAGCCAAAGAGGCTAATGGCGGAGTAGATAACATCATGGTGTGCGAACGCGGGGCATCATTTGGCTATAACACGCTGGTGTCTGACATGCGTGGCTTGGCCATTATGCGCGAGACCAATTGCCCGGTGGTGTTCGATGCTACCCATAGCGTCCAGCAGCCGGGCGGGCAAGGTGACAAGAGCGGCGGTCAGCGTGAATTTGTGCCGGTGCTGGCACGAGCTGCAGTTGCGAGCGGTATCGCCGGTGTGTTCATGGAAACGCATCCCGATCCGAGCAAGGCGCTATCGGATGGCCCGAACGCCTGGCCATTAGGAAAAATGGAAGATTTGTTACATGTGTTGGTGGATTTGGATAAACTGGTCAAAAAGGCCGGTTTTGCTGAACAGAGCCTGTGAGTTCGCAAGATCAATTTTGTAGAGAGGGAAGGAAGAGGTCATGAGTGCAATTGTAGATATTATCGCCCGCGAAATTCTGGATTCACGCGGAAATCCAACCGTTGAAGTAGATGTGTTGCTGGAAAGCGGTGTCATTGGCCGTGCAGCGGTTCCTTCCGGAGCATCTACCGGCGCGAAAGAGGCCATGGAACTGCGTGACGGCGACAAAGCGCGTTATCTGGGCAAAGGCGTATTGAACGCAGTGGAAAATGTGAACACCGAAATCACGGAAGCGATTATCGGTTTGGACTGCGAAGAACAGAGCTTTATTGATAAAACTTTGATTGAGCTGGATGGCACCGAAAATAAGGATCGTCTGGGGGCGAATGCGATTTTGGGTGTTTCCATGGCATGTGCGCGTGCTGCCGCCGAGGAATCCGGCTTGCCGCTGTACCGCTATCTGGGTGGTTCCGGCATGATGCAATTGCCAACGCCGATGATGAACATCATCAACGGCGGCGCGCATGCCGATAACTCTGTGGATATCCAAGAGTTCATGATCATCCCGGCTGGCTTGCCGACCTTTAGAGAGGCTTTGCGGGCAGGTGCCGAGGTCTTCCACGCACTGAAGAAAACGCTGCATAAAAAAGGCCTGGCCACTACCGTGGGCGATGAAGGCGGCTTTGCGCCCAACCTGCCTTCCAATGAATCCGCCTTGCAGTTGATCATGGAATCCATTGAGGCTGCAGGTTACGAAGCCGGTAAGGATATTTACCTGGGCCTGGATTGTGCCAGCACCGAGTTTCACAAAGATGGCATGTACCATCTGGAATCTGAAGGTACAGCTTTGACTTCCGCACAATTTGCCGATTATCTGGCCACGCTGTGTGGTAAATACCCGATCATTTCTATCGAAGATGGGATGGACGAGTTTGACTGGAACGGCTGGGATATTTTGACTAAACGCTTGGGTAAAACCACGCAATTGGTGGGCGATGATCTGTTCGTGACCAACGCTAAAATCCTGCGCGAGGGTATCCAAAAAGGCGTGGCGAACTCCTGCCTGATCAAAGTGAACCAGATTGGCACCCTGACTGAAACCTTCCAGACCATCGAAATGGCAAAACGCGCCAACTACACCGCGGTGGTGTCGCATCGTTCCGGTGAGACGGAAGATACAACCATTGCGGACATCTCTGTGGCAACCAATGCCTTGCAGATCAAGACTGGCTCGCTGTGCCGTTCCGAGCGTGTAGCGAAGTACAACCAGCTATTGCGTATCGAAGAAGAGTTGGGTGATGCAACGAGTTATGCGGGTTTGGCAGCGTTTTATCAACTTTTTAAATGATTCACAAAACAAATGACTTGGGTTGCAGTGCGAGGCGCTAGGCGCGCAGAAGCCAAAGATAGTACAAGCAGTACAGCGAGGTTTCGAGCACCGCAGCAACAAGGCGATGCACCCAAGGAATTGTTTTGAAAGCGCTGACCTTAATTTTTGTGGTTCTCATTGCCCTGCTGCAGTACCCGCTGTGGCTGGGCAAGGGGAGCTGGTTGCGTGTCTGGAACGTCAATCAGCAGATTGAAGATCAGAAAAAAATCAATAAAACTTACCAGCAGCGAAATGAAACGCTCAGCGCCGAGGTACGCGATTTGAAGCAAGGCACCGCAGCCATTGAGGAACGTGCCCGTAGCGAGTTGGGTATGATCAAGGAAGATGAAGTGTTCTATCAGGTGGTGGATCAGATCAAGGTCAAGGATTTGCCGCCTGCCAATCCAGCCGCAGCTTCACCGGCACAAAAAACGCCAGCAGCGCATTAAGTGGGTTTTACTCCACTTCGTATGGCAATGTCTCAAAATTTAGCGGTACATTTCCCCAGCGGATTTGCCCGCTGGCTTGCGCTTCCAGTCTCAATTCTGCCAGTGTCAGGAAACCACCTTCTAAATCAGGCGAAACACGGACAATCTGCCCGGCCTCGTTGCCTTGTGCATCCAGTAGTTTGTCACCAGCCTTGGGGCTTGCATCGCCCGCGATATGCGCCAGAAACGTGCGGCGTTTCACCGTGCCCAGATAATGCGTCCTGGCGACGATTTCCTGACCTGTGTAGCAGCCTTTTTTGTAGTTGATGGCATTCAAGGCGTCCAGATTGAGCATCTGCGGAACAAACTGCTCCTGAGTCGCCGGATAGACTTCCGGTATGCCGGCCTGGATGTCCAGCCAGTCCCAGCAGGCTTTGCCAACTGGCTGACAATGCTTGCTAAGCGCACTCCATAGTGCAATGGCATTTTCTGTGCTGGCAAAGATCTCAAAGCGGCTGTGGCTGGCGATAGTCGGCAGTCTCAGGACGGTGCAGTTTTCCAGCGTCAGTAGCTCAAAATCCTGCGAGGGAATTTTACCCAGGCTGGAAGCCAATATGGATGCGGCTTCCAGGCCATTGATTCCGAACCTGACGATTTCGTTGGAAACATCTTTGATCTCCACCTTGCTGCGCAGCACATACATGCGCAAGCGCTTGGCGATTGCTTCCACCAATGATCTCGGTAGCTGCAGATGCAAATGGTCCGCAAGGGCGAACGCAAGGAAAATCGCCAGTAGGCGTCCCTTCGGACTGCAGTAGCCAGTGAAATGCGCATTGTGGCCTGTCAGCAGCTTGACGTCGTTCGTGACTTGGCCTTGCAGAAAAGTCGCTGCATCAGCCCCTTTCAGCTCAAGCAGGCCAAGATGCGACAAATCACACAGTACGTTGGCAGAAGCTGTGGCTTGCAGCTCGCTGGCGCTATCAGAAAAATGCACCACGCTGTCATTCTCAATCATCGCACCTTGTGCCTTCAGGTGTGTTTGCCAAGTATTGTTAGCCATGAGTTTCCTTTAAAACAAAGCCTATATGTAAATCAAAATTGTGTCAGTGCCGCGCGTGCCGCTGCTTCGTCCAGGCCTTTGCCGATGACGACGATGCGGCTGACGGGCTCGTCTTCCTGCCAATCCTGCAGTAGTGTGGAAGGATAAGGCGTAAAGTGCACTGCATGAATCGCGATCGGGTGTTCCTGGTCGGTGACATGCAGTATGCCTTTCAGGCGCAATAGCTGCTCGCCAAAACTCTGACAGAACTTCAACAGCACAGGGCGGAAATCGCGCCATTGTATTGGGCTGGGCAGCGTTACCGTAAAGCTGTGAATGTCGTCCGCATGCGGCTTTTGCGGCAATGTACCTTTGCGTGCCGATTGACGTGCCGGCGCGCGTAACCAACGCTCCGGCTCGGCACGCTGGCCACTCGGGTCGAACAGGCCGACGTCGATTAAAAAGTCCGGCTCGATTTCGCCATGCAGCACTTTGTGCTGGGTGGCGCCCGGATTAAGCTCGATGAGTTTTTCCTTCAGTTCGGCGATTTGCGCCTCTGTCGCCAGATCGGTCTTGGTGATCAACAGCACGTCGGCGACAGCCGCCTGTTTGCGCGCTTCAGCATGCGCCTCGATTTGCTGCGCGCCATATACCGCGTCTACCGTCACGACGACAGCATCCAGCCGGTAGACCGATTCGATAACCGGCTCGTTCAGCAGATTGCCTAGGATCGGGCCTGGATCTGCCATGCCGGTAGTTTCGATGATGAGGCGGTTGAACTGAGGAATCGCCTGCATCGCGCGCTTGAAGAACAGGTCACGCATGGTATCGGCCAGCTCGTTGCTCATCGTGCAGCAGACACAACCGCTTTGCAGCAGCACGGTGTTGTCTGCCACATAGCTGCTTTCCACGTTCTGCGCCAGAATATGGTCCAGCCCGGTCTCGCCCAGCTCGTTGATGATGACAGCGGTGTTTTTCATGCCAGGGTGGGCGAGTAGCTTATTCAGCAGCGTGGTTTTGCCGCTGCCCAAAAAACCGGTGAGTAAAGTAACGGGAATGCGTTGATCCATATATCAAAATCTCATGAACTACAGGATAGCATGGAACAGCCCGCCTTGTGGCGCGCCCATTCGGGCCGTTTTTGCGCGTATTTTTCCATGCCGGGTTGCAAAGTATAAGGGTTGCGCAACAGCTGCATCAATTCCATCAAGGCGCTGGCCTTACCTTGCTCGGCCGCATCGATGGCTTGCTGTGCCATGTAGTTGCGCAGCACATAGCGCGGATTGTGGCGCTGCATCATTTCGCGTCTAGTTTTTGCATCACCTGCCTGCAAGCCCCGTGTGGCATAGCGTTTGAGCCATTCGGTGAAATCCGGCAGAAATTGTTGATAAGTCAAATCGCTGTAAAAAGCGATTTTCAGGGTTTCCATTTCTGGATTCAGTAAATCGACCTCGGCCAATCGGGTGAAAAACAATGTCATATCGACTTCCGCACGCGTCATCAGTTCAAAGCAGCGATTGACCAGGTCGCCATCGTCATTCTGCCAGCTAGCCCAGCCAAACTTGCCAGCCAGCATTTCGGTGAGCGCTTGCATGTATGCCTGGTCGTAATGGGTGATGCCTTTAGCCAGGCCGTCGGTATTATCCAGCAGCGTGCCAAGCGCATCCGCCAGGCGTTCCAGGTTCCAGCGCGCAATGTCAGGCTGGCGGCCAAAGCAATAGCGGCGACCCTGTGCATCGGTGGTATTGGGCGTCCAGCCCGGGTCGAAATTATCTATCCAGCCATATGGTCCGTAATCAATCGTGAGGCCGAGAATGGACATATTGTCCGTGTTCATCACACCATGCACAAACCCTACGCGCATCCAGTGCGCCATCAAAATTGCAGTGCGTTCGCAGATTTCGGCAAACCATGCTTCAATAATCGATGCTGCCAGAGGCCGCGTGGATACTGGCTCCCAGGGCAGGTCTATCTTGCTCGACTGCAGCCAGTCGGCAAAATCGCGGTTCAGCGTGAAGCGGATGAATTGACGCAACAACGGAATCTCGCCCTGGCTGGCCAGCATTTCAAAATGCCCGAAGCGGGTAAACGAAGGTGCCACACGGCATATGATTGCGCCGGTCTCCAGTTGCGGATTACCGTCGTAGAACATGTCACGCACGACTTGTTCGCCAGTGGTTACCAGGCTTAAGGCACGCGTGGTGGGGACGCCCAGGTGGTGCATCGCCTCCGAGCAAATAAACTCGCGCAGGCTGGAACGCAGTACCGCACGGCCATCCGCATGGCGTGAATAAGGGGTTTGTCCGGCGCCTTTCAATTGCAATTCGTAACGGTTTTCGGCGTTCAGCAGCTCGCCCAGCAGGATGGCGCGGCCATCGCCAAGCTGCCCCGCCCAGTTGCCAAACTGGTGGCCGGCATAGCGTGTGGCGTAGGGTTCCATGCCAGGCAGCGGGGTGTTTCCGGCCAGTGCCTTCAGCATGGCATCGCTTTGCATGTCATCAGCGCTCAGGCCTAGCATCTGCGCCACTTCTGGAGAATAGGCGAGCATCTTCGGCGCTTTCACAGGCGTGGGTGTCACGTGCGACCACATGACATTGTGAACCTGCCGTGTGAAATTGGCAGTCTCCGGGTCGCCTGGCAGCTCACGCAGCCAGCGGTTGTCAAAATTCAGGGGGCGCATGGGCTTATTTTAACCGCTATTCTGGCGGGTTTGCCTGGCAAGTGCGGTAAAATACCGCATGAATGTTTTTTACGAAGAAGAAGGTAGTTTCAAGATTGCCAGTGTGATGAGCGAGGCGGAAAGCACGCTGCAAGTCGAATCGGCCAGCGGCAAGCGCTCCAAAATTAAGGCCGCCAATGTGCTGATGAAGTTTGGCACTGCCCTGCAAGGCTTTATGGAAGCGGCTTCTGGCGAGGCGGATACACTGGACACCGACTTTTTGTGGGAGAGCTGCGGCCTGCTGGAAAGTGGCGAGGGAGAGTTCGGCTTTCAGGAGTTGGCGGAGGCTTATTATGGTAACAAGCCGAGTGATGTGCAGAATGCGGCGATCGCCATTAAGCTGCACAGCGCGCCCATGTATTTCTACCGCAAAGGCAAAGGGCGCTACAAGGCGGCGCCAGAAGATACGCTGAAAGCCGCGCTGGCAGGTATGGAGAAGAAGCGCCTGCAGGCTGAGCAGGTGGCGCAGATGGTAGAAGAGCTGAAGGCACATCAGCTGCCAGAATCGTTCAAACTCAAGCTGGAAGCTTTGCTGTATGCGCCGGACAAGAACACGCTGGAATGGAAGGCGCTGGATCAGGCGGCCACGGAACTCAAAAAACTGCATATTCAGTTATTAGCCGAAGTAGGCGCGATTCTTTCTGTGCATGATTATCATCTGGGTGCTTTCCTGCGCGAATATTTCCCTGATGGAACGGAGTATCCGCCGTTTGAAGGTGTTGATTTGACTGCCCTGGAAGCCTTGCCAGATGCGGAGATTGAGGCATTCAGTATCGACGACAGCACAACGACGGAAATCGACGATGCCTTGTCCGTCACGCTTTTGCCGAACGGCAATACGCAAGTGGGTATCCATATCGCCGCGCCAGCGTTGGGGATACAGCCTGGTGCAGATTTAGACAAAGAAGTGATGCGGCGCCTGTCCACTGTCTACATGCCCGGTCACAAGGTCACCATGCTGCCGGAAACCGCGATACGCCCGTTCAGCCTGGATGCAGGCGAGCCCAAACCTGCGTTGTCACTGTATCTGGAAGTTGCGCCGGATTTCAGTGTTGTCTCGCAGCAAACCCGGCTGGAAAAAGTACGCATCGCCGAGAATCTGCGGCATGACACGCTGGAGCCTTATTTCAACGAGACGACGCTCGAAAGTGACAGCGGGCATCCTTATTGGAGCCGATTGCTGTACCTGTTCCAATTTGCCGAGGCGCTGGAAAAATCGCGCGGCAAACATGACCCGAACCGCGCGCCGCAGATTGATTACAATTTTTACGTGGATAACGGCAAAGTACGCATCGTCAACCGCCAGCGCGGTTCGCCGATGGACAAACTGGTGGCGGAACTGATGATTGCAGCCAACAACCACTGGGGCGCGCTGCTGGCTGAGCATAAACTGCCTGGCATCTACCGCGCGCAGAACAATGGCAAGGTCTATATGACGCTCAAGGCGGAGCCGCACCAGGGCTTGGGCGTGGCGCAGTATGCCTGGAGCACGTCGCCTTTGCGCCGCGCTGTGGACCTGATCAACCAGCGCCAGCTTATCTCGGCAGTGCAGGGCACAGCGCCTGCCTATCCGGCTGGTAATGGCGACATCGGCACGCACATGCGCAATTTCGACGTAACTTATAACATCTACAACGATTTCCAGACCCGCATGGAGCGTTACTGGTGCCTGCAATACCTGATTCAGGAGAACCTGCAGGAGATCGGCGCGACTGTTTGGCGCGAGAATCTGGTGCGGCTGGATAACTTGCCGTATATGACCAAAGTGCATAGCCTGCCGGAAACAAAAGCCGGTACACGCGTGCTGCTGGAAATTAAACGTGTGGATACGCTACTGATGGAGCTGGATTGCAAATTCAAGTCGGTCATCGAGGCAGAAGAGCAGGTAGTTGTAAATGAAGAAGAGGGCGACGATGCCTAAGGAAAGCCATGTTTAGGCTAAAAAATGTTTAGGTTTGGCCGCAAGCTGCACCGCGCCGTGGCAGGTGAGGAAAGCGTGGAAGTCGGCGAGGTGGATGGCGTGCGCTCGCTCTATCTGGGTTCCAGCACCATCCAAAGCTCGATGCGTGTCAAAACACCTTACAGCCTGGAGTTGCCCTATTCGCGCGCCATGATGCTGTTCCTGCTGTTCTCCAAACGCGTGCAGGATGTGCTGGTGCTGGGCTTGGGCGGCGGCTCCGTCCCTAAATACATCCACTACCACCTGCCTGACATCAGCACCCGCGTGGTGGAGCTGAATCCGCAGGTTATTGCAATTGCGCGCAGCCACTTTTATCTGCCGGAAGACGATGAGCGACTGCAGGTAATTCAGGGCGATGGCAAACAGTTCCTTGAGGACAACCCGCAAACGACGGATATGCTGATGCTGGATATTTTTGACGGGCAAGGCATCCCGCCGGATTTGTACGCGCAGGACTTCTTTGACACCTGCCGTGCTGCGCTCAAGCTGGAAGGCATGATGGCGGTGAACCTGTGGGGCAGCGACAGGAATTTCGATATCTATCTGCAGCGCATCAAGCAGAGTTTTGACAGCCGCGTGCTGGTGATCCCGACTGGGCGTCCGGGCAATATCGTGGTGTTCGGCCTGAACAGGCCGTTGCATGAGACGCGCTGGGACATGATACGCGCCAAGGCGCGTGAACTGGATACACAATACGGGCTGGATTTCATGGGCTTGCTGGAAAGATTGCGTGACCATAATCCGAATACGCCGCACCGGATAACAATGGAGTGATATGGAACTGAATTATTTTGCCACTTGCCCACGCGGGCTGGAAAACCTGCTGGTGGTAGAACTGCAAGGGTTGCAGGCCAAGCGCATACAGGCCACCGACGGCGGGGTCAGCTTTTGCGGTGATTTGGGCGTGTGCTATCGTGCCAATCTGCATTCACGCGTCGCAACGCGCGTGCTGATGCAGGTCGGGCGCGGCAAATATGTGACCGAAGAAGACGTTTACCAAGGTGCATCCAAGCTGAACTGGCCGAATCTGTTTGACGTGAAGCATGCATTCATGGTGAAGGTGACCGGCGTGAAATGTCCGCTGAAGAGCCTGGAATTCGTCACGCTGCGTATCAAGGATGCGGTGTGCGACAAGTTTCGCCAGGCTGTGGGCATCCGGCCCAATATTGATACCCGCACGCCGGCAGTGCGCATCCACGCCTATCTCACCGCGGATAGCTATATACTCTATATGGACACTTCCGGCAACGCGCTGTATCAGCGCGGCAATCGTAAATCCAGTATCGAAGCACCTTTGCGTGAGAACCTCGCGGCTGGCATTCTGCTGCTGACAGGCTGGAAACCCGGGCAGGTATTACTGGACCCGATGTGCGGCAGCGGCACGTTTGCGCTGGAAGCCGCGATGATGGCGCTGGATGTCGCGCCGGGATTGAAACGCGACTTTGGCTTTCAGCAGCTGAAGAACTTCGAATCCGATACCTGGAAGAAAATCAAAAATGCGGCGGCTAAAGCGGTAAAACCCAATAGCTTCCAAAAGATCTATGCCAGTGACATGGATCTGCGGGCAGTGCGCGTGACCAAGCAGAATTTATCCGAGGCTGGTCTGGGGGATGTGGTGCAGGTTTCACATCTGGATTTCCTGGATGTGCCAGCCTCGGCCGAAAGCGGCGTGCTGGTGGCCAACCCGCCTTATGGCGTGCGCATTGGCGAGGATGCCGATCTGGCCGCGCTGTATCCGAAAATCGGCGAAGCACTCAAAAAGCGCTTTGCCGGCTGGAATGCGTATTTCCTCACCAGCGACTTTCGCCTGCCCAAGCTGATGCGCCTGGCCCCAAGCAAAAAAACGCCATTGTTCAACGGCTCACTTGAATGCAGGTTGTTCGAAATCAAGATGGTGGCGGGCAGTAATCGCAAGGAGAAAACAAGTGACTGATTCGATTGATGAATTAAGAGCCCGCGTCAACAACTTTGTTGCTGAACGTGACTGGGCGCAGTTCCATACGCCCAAGAACCTCGCGATGGCGATGATTGTGGAAGCGGCGGAATTAGTTGAGCAATTCCAGTGGGATACGCCGCAGGAAAGCTTACAATTGACACCCGAAAAGCGTGAGGCGGTAAGCCATGAACTGGCCGATACGTTCGTCTATCTGCTGCGCATCGCCGAAGTGCTGGACATTGACTTGATTCAGGCCGCGAATGAAAAAATCGACCTGAACGCCAAAAAATACCCTGCGGATAAAGCGCGCGGCAGCAATGCAAAATATACTAAGTATCAGTAGGAGGGTAAGGCTATGGGTTATTTTCTATCAAAAGAATCTGATGAAAATATTAAGAAATTTTATTCAAACAGGCTGAATGCCATACTGCTTAAGGTATCTATTGTTTCCTTTCTTATTTCTATTGTTTTGCATGAGTTTAATTTTATGAAATTGGGCGGTTTTTTCTTTTTCGCTGCTTGGATTTCAGGAGTAATTTTAATCATTCGCGGCTGGATTTTTATAATAAAAGGCTATTTTGGAAACAAGAATTAATCCGAATCGTATTTTAGGAGTATCTGATGACTATTAACTCACCCGCAACCGATTTGTTGCAACAGCCCGCGTAGGGCGGATAAGTTTACGCAATCCGCCGGATGAAAAAATGTTACTTTCATGAAACCTTCCAAATTCCCTCCGACGGATAACGCTTTGCTCATCCGTCCTACATAGGAGATATTGATGACAACATTAACCTCACCAGTCACTGATTTATTGCAACAGCACGGCATCGCTTTTGATGTGGTGGAGATTCCGCTGAGCGAGGACAAGAAACCTGTACGCAGTCTGGAAGAACTCCTGACCAGCAAAGGATTAGACCCCAAATCGGTGGTGCGCAGTGTGCTGTTCCGCGCGGAATCAGGCAAGTTCTGCCTGCTGGCGGTGGCGGGCGGCGGGCGCGCAGACTGGGCGATTCTGCGCAATCATTTGAATGAGCGCAAGCTGCGCATGGCGGAATATGACGAGGTGCCGGAAGCGACCGGTTATGTGGTGGGTGCCGTGCCGCCGATTGCGCTGCCTGCCGAAATCAAGCTGTTGGTGGACAACAGCGTGAGTGATTATGAAGCGGTGGTGATAGGCAGCGGCGTGCTGGGCTACGCGTTGGCGCTGAAAGGCAGCGATTTGCTCAAGCTGCTGGAAGGTGCAGACCACGGCAGTTTTGTTAAAGCGGAGTAGTTTTTCTTATATACGCGCGCGTTCATTACGAAAATCATCGGCCTGAGAGCCAAGCTGGATGAGGCTTCCAGGGCAGGTGTTTTTTATAATGAAAGAAAAATGAGTACAAAAAAGCCGGCAATCGCCGGCTTTTTGCTGGGTGCTATTGGTTTACAGCACGACTTTTACAACACTGCTAATGCGGCATCGTAGTTCGGCTCGTTTGCGATCTCGCTGACCAATTCGCTGTGCAGCACCTTGTTGTTCTCATCCAGCACGACCACGGCGCGCGCGTTCAAGCCGGCTAGGCTGCTGTCCTGGATGTAGACACCATAATCATTACCAAACTTGGCGGTGTTGCGGAATGTCGACAGGCAAGTCACGTTTTCGATGCCTTCCGCACCGCAGAAGCGGCTTTGCGCGAAGGGTAAATCGGCCGAGATGCAGATAACCACGGTGTTGTTCATGCCGGCAGCTTTCTGGTTGAAGGTGCGCACTGAGGTGGCACAGGTCGGTGTATCGATGCTGGGGAAAATATTGAGCACTTTGCGTTTCCCGGCAAAGTTTTCCAAAGTCGTGGGGTTGCGTTTTGCATCGGCCAGTTCAAACGCGGGGGCTACGCTGCCTTTTTGCGGCAGGCTGCCACCAACGCTGACGGGGTTGCCTTTTAATGTGACGGTTGCCATGATGTTACTCCTCTGGTTGGTTGTTGGCCTCTGTTGTTGAGAGCATCATAAAACAAAAAGCACCTGGGGAATAGGTGCTTTTTGATGCAGATTGCAGACTGGCTAAACGTTTTCGCTCAGGTAGCCGATTGTCATGGTCTGGTTGTGCAGCACGCTATCATTTGTATTCGGGCGCGGTGCCAGTTCGCCATATGAATAAAAGCCTGTCACATTGGTTTGCGAGCCCAGCACTTGTTGTACCTGCCGGACTTCATCCACCACCTGCTCGGCCATCACGCCTTTACGGCCAACGCAGCTGACACACAAGGCCAGGCCCGCCTGATTGGTTTTGTGGGTGGGTAGGCCTTCCAGCACAATATTGGCTGCGCCGCCGGCACCTTCCACCAGACGGTCATGGTTGGATTGGCACAGGCGCACGGTCTCGCCTTCTTCCACGTTGCCGGCGAAAGTCAGGCTGTTATCTGCCGCGTTGACGGCGAGCAGCGTGCGGATCTTCTCCACATCTTTTTTGCCTTCCTCGATCACGGCCAGCGGGAATTTCAGCCCGGTGCCGGGCAAACCTTTGGCAAATGCCTCGCCGATATACATGCGGTATAGGGGCAAAGCGGGTTTGCCATCCATCTCGTACACCACGTTTTTAGTGGATTTGGTGATCTTGCGCGGTGGGCCATAGGGTTTCCAGCCACCTAATGCGCCGCTGGATAGTGACAAGCTGGTGCGCTCGAAAGAATTTGCTGTACCTTATTTATCATAAAGGGAATTAGGTCAACAGGCATTTTTTGCTTTAGATTTAGCTGAAGAGGGAATCAACATGGCGCTAGAATTTTTGAAGAATATTCCTGGAAACTGACCCGGATGTTTTCCAAAGGCAGTAGTGAGGGGGGCGCTGCCAAGGCGGGAGCGCAGTACTTGTGGCCAATTGTGGCGCTGCTGTTGTTCGCAGCTTTGGCGTTCTTTGTGATTAACCAGGTGCGTGTTAACGGACCGGTATATACGGAGATTAAGTCTAGTCAGGATCTTCGTGCTGACATTATTCCGCCAGTATTGTATGCAGTGGATGCCTATGCGGCCGCTAATGAGGCATTTGTGGCAACGACTGCGGGAGATAACGAAAAGCGAGACCGTAAATTAAAAGAAGTTGAGAAGCTCGAGAAAGACTTTAAAGCGCGGGTGGAGTACTGGAAAGCTAGCCATTTTAACCAGACGATGGGGGGATCTTTCCAGGCGGTACTTAAATCTAATGAAAACTTCTACCGTGTCTTTAACAAGGACTATGTGCCGGCTGTCAAGATGGGAGCTATTGCTGCTGCAGCGCCGTTGGGAGAGCTCACCAAGGCTTATGAGGTTAACAAGCAAACGGCGTTGGCGATGGTGCGAGAAGTTGAAAAATCAGCTGCTGATGTTGAGTCGTCCGCCGGTAATTTGGTTAAACTCGCATTGCTTGGGTTGGGTTTGCTGGGCGTATTGATTGCTTTCTTAGTGTATTTTCTTGGTAAGAAGCAAGCTGCTGCAATTGATACTGCGATGGGCAGATTGGAGCAGGAGGGGCAAGATAACCAGATGGCGGTTCTGGATCTTCTGGATGAGATGGGTGACCTGGCAGACGGCGACCTGACTGTGCGTGCGCAGGTGAAGGAAAATATTACCGGTGCGATTGCGGACTCCATTAACTATACGATTGATAGTCTGCGCGATGTGGTTACCGAGATTAACCGGGCATCAGAACAAGTGAACTCCGCAACCAGCCAGGCGCAAGAGACTTCCGTTACCTTGCTGGCTGCGACGGAACGGCAGTCTGTGCAGATCGCGGAAACCACCAACGCGGTGAACAATATGACACGCTCGATTCTTGAGGTGTCCAGTAATGCTAGCCAAGCCGCACAAGTTGCGCAGCGCTCGCTGCATGCTGCATCTCAGGGTTCGCAGGCAGTACAGAATACGATTGCGGGTATGAACGGCATTCGCGAGCAGATTCAGGAAACCTCCAAACGAATCAAGCGATTGGGTGAAAGTTCGCAGGAGATTGGCGAGATCGTGGAGCTGATTTCCGATATTACCGAGCAAACCAACATTCTGGCGTTGAATGCGGCGATTCAGGCGGCATCTGCCGGTGAGGCGGGTCGAGGCTTTACCGTGGTTGCAGAGGAAGTGCAGCGCTTGGCGGAACGCTCATCCGAGGCGACCAAACAGATTGGTGCGATTGTGAAGACCATTCAGACGGATACCAATAGCGCGGTAGCTGCGATGGAAAAATCCACGGAGGGTGTGGTGGAAGGGGCGAAGCTGTCCGATGAAGCGGGTAAAGCGCTAACCGAGATTGAGACGGTTTCCAATAACTTGGCGCGTCTGATTCAGTCGATTTCCGCAGCAACCGAAGCCCAAACGCAGGTGGCCTCGCAAGTGACGAAGAACATGCAGCAGATTCTGGAAGTGACAACGCAAACCACCGAGGGTACCAAACAGACAGCGGCATCGATTGGTCAGCTGACAGCGCTGGCGGAGGATCTGCGGGATTCGGTGGCCGGATTTAAATTGGCTTAAATTGACTTCGCTGATGATGTGCATAAGCCTGTATCAGCGTTGGTTTTGGGGTAGGATTCGTGCCGGAAAATTTTGACATAGGCCCGCTTACGTGGGTGAAAGACGAAATCAATCAAGCGCTTGACGCTGTGTTGGAAAATATCGATTCGGCACAACAAGGGGTGCAAGACACTTCGGCATTCCGGTTTTCAAAAACCTATCTGTATCAGACCAGTGGCGCACTGGATATGGTCGGGCTGGAAGGCTGCAAACGTTTTTGTGATGAGCTGGAAAAGTTGGCTGGCAAGCTGGAACAGAAAGAGGTTGGATTAACGCCAGAACTGGCTCAGGACTACTCGACCGCTGTCAAGACGCTAAAAGCGTATATCCAGGATTTGTTGAATGGCGCGCCTGATGCGCCGTTGCGCCTGTACCCTGCATTAAAGCCGCTTGTGGAAGTGCAAGGGGGCGCACTTGAAGAAAGTGAGCTGTTCTTTCCTGACACCACCAACAGTGCCCCGAAAGACATTCCCAGTAAAGAGCTGGATGCCAGTGATTATCACCAGTACCTGATTGAGCAACGGCTCGTGTATCAAAAATCCTTGCTGAACTGGTTGCAGAACAAGCAAAGCAGTGCGGTTGAAAGCATGGCAAATGCGATGAGCAATGTGAGCCAGGTGCAGAAAAAAAGCAGCGACAAAACATTGTGGTGGGTTGCCAGTGCTTTTGCAGAAACGCTGGATGATGCCGCTATGGCGGACAATTCCGGTGCCAAACGCTTGTGCAGAAGGTTGGACCAGGAGCTAAAAACGATTGCCGAAGGCGCACAAAAGCCGCATAGCAATTTATTGCGTGATGTATTGTATTACGTGGCCATCAGCAACCTAAAGAAGCCTGCAATCGCGAGAGTCAAGGATGTGTTTGAACTGGATAGCCTGCTGGCGCAGCAGGTTGGCGGGCAAATGGAATCTGTTCAATTCAGCGAGGCGGAAAACGCCAGCTTTGAGCAACTGAAAGCAGTGGTGGCGACACTCCATGAAACGTGGCACGAAGTTTCAAATGCGATTGATTTTGGCAAAATTGCCGAATCCGCGTCTTCCGTGATTCCGGTAGACGATGTGCTGCTGACACGTATGGTCGACGTCATGCAGCAGCATGTCCCGCAAGTGGAAAACTTAAGACAGGGGCTGGTTGCGGATTTGTATCAGGCTGCATTGCGCACTGTACAGGCTTTACAAGCGGATGCATCGAAAGCCAGTGAGGCTGCGTTGATAGAAGTTGCGGCAGCCTTGCATTTGCTGGATGACGTTTTCACTCATTATCAAACCCTGAGTCCTGACGCTACGTTGCGAATGCAAGCCGAGATTGACCGGTTGGATGCTGCAACGGCAGGCAATGTTGCACAGGGTATGGTGTCGGAGCGGCTGGAAGCGCTGGATGCCGATACGGTAAAAGTTGTGGTGGCGCAAATCAAGGAATCTTTGCGAGAAGTGGAACAGGTGCTGGACGCGTTTTTCCGCAACCCTGCAGACAGATCACCGTTGCAACTGACAGACCAGCATTTTAGACAGGTAGTCAGCATTTTTGATATGCTCAATCAGGCGATTCCAGCTAGCATAGTGCAGGTTTGCCAGAAATTTGTTCATCTTTTTCAGCAGGATAGCTATCAGGCACAGACCCCGCAGTTTGAGCTGGTGGCCGAAAGCTTGAGCATGGTCGGCTATTATGCCGATGAATTGCCCAAGCCCAGAGCTGAATCTGCTGATGCGCTAAGCGATGCGTTGGTGCGTTTGAACACGGCACTGGAAGAGATGCCTTCAGGTGTGGTTGAAATGCCGACAGTGGAAACGGCGCAAGTCCGTGCGGTGGGTACAGGTAGTACGGTTTCTGATCGAGCTCATGACGATGAGTTGTTAGATATTTATTTGACTGAGTCTGAGGAGGTGCTTGCACACATTGCGCAGAACCTGCAGGTTTTACGCGTTAATCCCACCGACCAAGATTCTTTAGTTGAAGTGCGCCGCAGTTATCACACGCTCAAAGGAAGCGGTCGCACGGTAGGTTTGGCAACCATGGGCGATTTAGCCGGTAAAGTGGAATATTTCCTCAACGGTGTGTTGGATAAAAAAGCCAGCTTGAGTGCTTCGCAGATCGGCATGGTTGAACAGATTACGGCAGCCTTCGCTGACTGGACAGCTACTCTACGCGGTGAAAAATATGTAGATGTTCCCCAGGCTTACTGGTTGGCAAAAATAGCCGAGTTACCCACAGCGGATGAAACTGCTACGGTGGTGGAGGTTGAAACGGCGTCGGCCAAACCTTCCAGATCCAAATCTGCCAAAAAGGCTAAAGAAGAGCCTTACGTACTAATCGGAGGTACGCGGAAACTGGCACGTGGCCTGTATGAGATTTTTATCAATGAAAGCATGGAAAACGTTACCAAGCTGGAACAGGACGTTGCGAAGCTGAAGCAGTCGGAAATCGATACCCCCAGCCAGCAAGCGAAGCGCGCAGTGCATACCCTGGCTAGCAATGCGTTGGCCACGGGGTTTACCTCACTGGGAGAACTTGGACGCGCGTTGGAAGCCTGGCTGGAGGAGGCCAAGGGATGGACGCCCAAGCAGACCGAATTGTATGACAGCGCCGTGCAGGCGATTTCCAGCATGTGGCAAAAGGTTTCCGAGCTCAAGAACCCACGTGCTGCACGCGCCTTGATAAAAGTATTGAATGTCGCAACGGAATCGGCCAGGTCAGAACAGCCCGCAAGCGCAACGGCCGTACTGGTGGAAGAGCTGGATATGGAAGCCTTTGACCGCGAGCTGGCTAATGCGGTCAATGTTATGTCAGGTCAGTCGGATGAGGCTTCCACACAGGTAGAAGCGCCGAGCGATGCGATTGAGGTCAAGGTGGCTACGTTTGCCCAGCCTTTGTCGCTGGACAGGACACAGGCCGATAACGAAGTATTGACAATGTTTGTCGAAGAGGCGCAGGAGTTGGTGCCGGAGATAGGCGTAGAGTTGAGGGCTTGGCGCGCCAATCCGCGCGAGAATAAGTACCCGGAAGCATTGCAGCGCGCGTTGCATACCTTGAAAGGCAGTGCGCGCATGGCTGGGCAGAAGGCGCTGGGTGACCTGATCCATGACCTGGAAGACAAGGTGGTGCGTGCGCAGAAACGTCAGCCAACAGCTGAGGACTTCATCCAAATGTTCAATGAATTCGACCAGATTGGCGGGGTGTTCGAGGAAAGCAAAGGCCAAGCGCCACAAGAGCTGGTTAAAAAGACAGGCGCAGATGCCACGCCTACCGCACGTAGTGTGGACAGGAAAGCCCAGTTCCTGCGCATGCGCGCGGATGCGCTCGACCGCATGATCAACGAAGCGGGCGAAATTTCGATCATTCGCTCACGCATGGACCGCGAGGTGCTGGGCTTCAAGCAATCATCCAGTGATTTGACAGAGAGCCTGGTGCGTTTGCGTGGGTACCTGCGCGAGCTGGAGATCGAAGCCGAGACCCAGATGCAGTCCCGCATGAGCACTTTGCAGGAGGCGCACCAAGAGTTCGATCCGCTGGAGTTCGACCGCTTTACGCGTCTGCAAGAGCTGACCCGCATGATTGCAGAAAGCGTGAACGACGTTTCGACCATTCAGCATAACATTCTGCAATCCGTAGGCCAGACTGAGGCGGCGCTGCAGCAGCAGAACCGCATGAACCGCGACTTGCAACAGGGGCTGCTCAGCGTGCGAATGTTGCCATTTAAACAGGTGAGCGATCGCTTGCAACGTATTGTCAGACAGACAGCGCGCGAACTGAAGAAATCGGCCGAGCTGGAAATTACCGGTGACAATACTGAGATTGATCGCAGTATGCTGGACAAGCTCAGCGCCCCGTTGGAGCACCTGTTGCGAAACGCCGTTGCGCATGGGATTGAAATGCCTGCTGAGCGGCGCAAACGTAACAAGCCTGAAACTGGGGTGATACATCTGCGCGTGCAGAAGCAGAATGATGAAATTAGCATACAGGTTACGGATGACGGTGCCGGCGTTAATCTGGATAGAGTGAAAGAAAAGGCGATAAAAAACAATCTGATAGCCGCTGATTCCCATCCTAATGAGCAAGCGCTGCTTTCTGTTATTTTTGAACCTGGGTTCAGTACCGCCGAAAAAACTTCGCAGATTGCCGGACGAGGAGTGGGGTTGGATGTGGTGCGAAATGAGATTAGCGGTCTCGGCGGTCGCGTGGATTTGACCAGCGAGTTTGGCAATGGCGCATCATTTGATATTCGTTTGCCGGTGACGCAATCGGTGGCACAGGTGTTGATGGTGCGTTCCGGCCACCATCAGTTTGCTTTGCCGGTTGCCATGATTGAGCATGCCCAGAAAATCAAGCGTGCGGATCTGGCAGAAGCTTATAAAAAAGGACAAGTCCAATGGGCTGACAGGCAATACCCCTTGCATTATCTATCCAAACTGCTGGATCACCAGGAACACCAGCCGGAAGACCATGCCTATATGTCGGTATTGTTGCTGCGAAGCGGTAATTATCATCTGGCGCTGCATGTGGATGAAGTGTTTGGCAACCAGGAAGTGGTGATGAAACCGATTGGTCCGCAACTTGCCCGTGTGCCAGGTATCAGCGGTGCGACCGTTTCAGGAGATGGGCAGATCATTTTTGTCATCAATCCGGTACAGATTGCCAATCGGGAAATTCTCTCTGTTGGCAGCGTGGTGGTCAAAGCCAAAAAGGCAGAGGTGCCAACGGAGGCTCTTAAGCTCAGAGCGCTGGTAGTGGATGACTCGCTGACCATGCGCAAGGTACTGGCGCGTTTGCTGGAGCGAGCAGGGTTTGAAGTGCTTACGGCTAAAGATGGGATGGATGCCATGCAACTGCTGCAGGACTCTACGCCCGACGTGATTCTGACGGACATTGAGATGCCACGAATGGACGGATTTGGCTTGTCACGCAACATTCGCGACGATGTGCGCACTGCAAAAACCCCCCTGATCATGATCAGCTCGCGCACGGCAGACAAACACCAGAATGCCGCACGCGAGATTGGTGTGGATGCTTTTTTCGGCAAACCAGTTCAGGACGAGGATTTAATCAATAAAGTCAATGAGTTGATTGCTCTGCACAAAGCAAACTGACATTTCTTGCCTTTTGTAAAGACAAAAAGCCGCTAACTTTTAGCGGCTTTTTTGTTTTTTGAGCATGCACCTTTTCTCTGCTCGCGAGTAAAATAATGTCTATGGACTTACCAGCCGAAATTGCCGAAATCCAGCCGAAGTTTGTGCATTTGCGCTGTCATAGCGAGCACTCTATCCTGGATGGGATTGTGCGGATTGATGATTATGTGGCATCGGCCAGGGCTGATGCCATGCCTGCGCTGGCGCTGACCGACCTGAATAACCTTTTCGGCGCGGTCAAATTCTACAAGGCTGCTCGCGGGAAAGGCATCAAGCCCATCATAGGGTGCGATGTATGGCTGGAGAATACAGCTAAGCGCGAGCAACCCTGCCGTGCCCTCTTGTTGGTGCAGAACGACGCCGGTTACCGTTTGTTGTGCGAGTTGCTAACGCGCGCCTACCTGGAAAACCAGAACCTTGGCCGGGCGGAAATCAGGCCGGAATGGCTGCAAGATGACAGCCAGGGCTTGTTAATGCTGATTGGCGGCGCCAATAGCGAATTCCAAATCGCCTTGAGCCAGGACAATCTTGCTTTGGCAGAAAAATCTGCTGCCTATTGGTCGCGCGTTTTCCCCAATCGTTTGTATATCGAAGTACAGCGCACAGCACTACCACAGGCGCAATCCAGGCAGGAACGCAATATTGCCATGGCGCTGCAAGTAGCTTCCGGGCTGGTGCTGCCGGTGGTGGCTACGCAGCCGGTGCAGTTTCTTACACCGGATGACTTCAAAGCGCATGAAGCGCGTGTCTGTATTGCCGAGGGCTACATGCTGGCCGATCCCCGCCGTCCGCGGAATTTCAGCGAGGAGCAGTATTTCAAAACACAGGCGCAGATGGGAGCGCTGTTTGCTGACATACCGGAGGCGCTGCAAAATAGCGTGGAAATCGCCAAACGCTGCAACTTGACGCTCACTTTAGGCAAGAATTACTTGCCCGATTTCCCGACGCCGCACCAGGAAAGTCTGAATGACTATCTCATCGCACAATCGCAGGCAGGCCTAGTGGAGCGTTTGGCGGAGCTGTACTCTGATGAGACAGCAAGAGCAGAAAAAACGCCGGAATACGAAAAGCGTTTGGCGTTTGAGTGCCATATCATAAACCAGATGGGGTTTGCCGGATATTTTCTGATTGTGGCGGACTTCATCAACTGGGCAAAAAACAATGGCGTGCCGGTCGGCCCGGGGCGTGGTTCCGGGGCGGGTTCACTGGTGGCTTACAGCTTGCGCATCACGGATCTGGATCCGCTGCGTTACAACCTGCTGTTTGAGCGATTCCTGAACCCGGAACGTGTGTCTATGCCTGACTTCGATATTGACTTCTGTCAGGAGGGACGCGATCGCGTCATTGACTATGTCAAACAAAAGTACGGTCTGGCCAGCGTGTCTCAAATCGCCACCTTTGGTACCATGGCGGCCAAGGCAGTGATTCGTGATGTAGGGCGGGTGCTTGATCTGCCGTTCAATTTTGTGGACGGTATCGCCAAGTTGATTCCGATGGAGCTGGGTATCACGCTTGAGTCTGCGCTGGAAAAAGAACCACAACTGCAGGAGAGGCGCGAAAAAGAAGAAGAGGTGGCCGAGCTGCTGGAGTTGGCGCTACGCCTGGAAGGCCTGGTGCGCAATGTGGGTATGCACGCAGGCGGCGTGCTGATTTCCCCCGGCAAGATTTCCGATTTTTGCCCGATTTACTGCCAGCCGAATGGTGAAAGCCTGGTCAGCCAGTTTGATAAGGATGATGTAGAGGCGGTGGGGCTGGTCAAGTTCGACTTTTTGGGGCTGCGCACACTCACGATTCTGGCAATGGCGATTGAGAGTGCTAACCAACAGCGTACCCAGGAGGCGCTTCCCGCCTTGGTTCTGGAGGCATTGCCTTTAGACGATAAACCTACTTTTGAGCTGCTTAAACGGGCGAACACGACGGCGGTGTTCCAGTTAGAGTCACGTGGCATGAAGGATATGCTCAAACAGGCTAAACCTGACTGTTTTGAGGACATCATCGCACTGGTAGCTTTATATCGCCCCGGTCCGATGGATCTTATCCCGGATTTTTGCCGCCGCAAGCATGGCAAGCAGCGTGTCGAATACCCGCATCCTTCCACAGAATTCATCCTGAAAGAGACCTATGGTATCGCTGTTTATCAGGAACAGGTGATGCAAATCGCACAGGTGGTGGCGGGCTATAGTCTGGGCGGCGCGGACCTGCTGCGTCGCGCAATGGGCAAGAAAAAGCCGGAAGAGATGGTTGCGCAGCGCGCGATATTCAATGAGGGCGCGGCTAAGAATGGTTTGAATGAGCGGCAGTCGAATGAATTGTTCGACTTACTGGAAAAGTTTGCCGGCTATGGCTTCAATAAATCACATGCTGCCGCTTATGCGCTGGTGAGTTATCAAACAGCATTTCTAAAAGCGCATTATCCAGCAGCGTTCCTGGCAGCAACCATGTCAGCCGATATGAACAATACCGACAATATTCATCTGTTTTTTGATGATTGTGCGCAGAACAGTGTGGAAGTGCTGCCTCCGGACATCAATCAGAGTGAATACCGCTTCAAACCTTTGAATAAACAACAAGTACTCTATGGCCTGGGTGCTGTCAAAGGCACCGGGCTGGCGGCGATTGAACTGATTGAGGCGGCACGCGCGCAAGATGGGCCTTTCAAGGACTTGTTTGATTTCTGCGCGCGTCTGGATTTGCGCAAGGTGAATCGCCGCGTGATAGAATCACTGATTCGTGCCGGCGCGTTTGACAAACTGGAACACAACCGTGCGGCGCTGCTGGCAGGCGTGAGCCTGGCCATGTCGGCAGCCGAACAAAACAACAGCCATGCAGGGCAGGACAGCCTGTTCGGAGATGTCGTGATACAGCAGCACAGCTTGCCGGAAGTGCCTGCCTGGTCGGCAGAGCAGGCCTTGCAGGAAGAAAAGGGTGCTTTGGGTTTTTACATGAGCGGGCACCCGTATCTAGCGCACAAGGCAAGCCTAGCTTCATTCATCAAAGGCACG